>BNJS01002705.1_pt1 | contig 54125 bp, 66 predicted proteins | sample 8540461 | NCBI WGS metagenome assembly BNJS01 (sample SAMD00202454, study PRJDB9452) | human saliva metagenome | isolation source: human saliva | place: Japan
TCAAATTTTTAAATTATCCTCTTCAATATTTTTTTCTGATTTCATCTTTTTTTAGAAAAAAAGGAGATAAAAGATCTCCTTAGACTTATCCTTTTATGGGTAAAAAAATCAAGAGTAAGATTATTTCTTGGCTTTTGTTGCAGTTTTTTTGCGGTAGATTTTTAGCTGCTGGTTTTTTTAGTAGCTGGTTTTGATCATCACTCCTCTCAGATTCCGATAATTTTGAGGCAATCCTCCAAAGTTAGATCAGTTGCATCTTTTTCAACCTTTAGGGATTTTATAATTTTTTTCTTAGCATACTTGATATAAGGACCATAAGGTCAATTCAGAATTTGGATCTCTTCTCCCGCGTATGCGAATACATTAATATTTTTTTATTGGCTTCAAGGGTGATTTTTGCCTCAATCATCGGTATTGCCTCATCTAAGCTAATAGAAAAAGGATCTAAACCTGAATCTTTTTTAATAGAAACATAGAGATTTTTATATTTTATATACGGTCAGAATCTTTCCAGTTGAGGCAAGCACTTCTTCTCCATTGTAGATTCAAAGCGATCTTGGAAGTGCAAAGGCTTGCAACGCCTCATCAAGCGTAATTGTTTCGATTGTTTTTCCAGCTGGAAGCGATGCAAATTTTTTGTCTTCATCATCTTGTTTTCCGATCTGGATCATGGGACCATATCTTCCCATTCTTGCAATCACAGTTTTTCAGCTCACGGGATGAATTCAGAGTTCTCTTTCTGTATTTACTCTTTCCTTTCCTGTAGTTTCAATAACTTGTTCATGAAATGGACCATAAAACTCGGCAATCATTTGATTTCGTTTTTGATGCCCAGTAGCGATCTGATCAAAGGCTGTTTCAACATTCGCTGTGAAGCCCATAATCCATAATATCTGAAAAAAATTCTGATTCAGAAAATCAGTCACAATCATTCCAATATCACTTGGGAACATTTTTTTGTTTCTCAGCTCAAGTCATCTGCTCTCTTTCTTCTTTTATGATTTCATTATTTTTTTGAGCAGAAATTCAAAATATTTTCTCTTTTCTCATGGTCTATCCTCTTTGAGTACATATCCTCTTTTAAGAATAGTAGAAATTGTCGGAGCATAGGTTGATGGTCTACCAATCCCTGTTCTTCAAGCTTTTTACAAGGCTTGCCTCTGTATATCTTGGTGGATGCTGCTTAAACTTTTTGGCTCGTGAGGATTTCTTGCTCAGAGAGGCTATCTCATTGATTCAAAGCTGGCAGCATTCCCGCAGTTTCTTCATCATCTTCATTATCTGTTCCCTCCATATAGAGCTTTAGAAAACCATCAAACTTGATCACTTCTCCAGTAGCCTCAAAATGATACTTATCAGTAGAAGAAATCTGAATTTTTGCCTTGGTTTTTTCTAAAACAGCAGGTGCCATCTGAGAAGCGATTGTCCTCTTCCAAATCAGTTGATAGAGTTTTTTTCGCTCGCATCAGCTCCAGCAATAGTATTCTCCATATGAGTAGGCCTAATACATTCATGCGCTTCCTGAGCTCCTTTTGATTTTGTAGCATAATGCGTAGGTTTTGAGTATTTTTCCCCATATTGGCTGATGATTTGATCTTTTGCGGCTTGTATGGCAAACTCTGAGAGGTTTACCGCATCAGTTCTCATGTAAGTAATATGTCCTGCCTCGTAAAGCTTTTTGTGCAACTTGCATCGTTCTAGAGACTGAGAATCAGAGCTTTCTACTAGCTTCTTGTTGAAGTGTTGAGGTAGTAAAAGGCGCTGATGGAGCTTTTTTTCAGGGTTTTACCTCTACGCTATCTACTTGATAACTTGCACCTTTGAGAGTTTCAAGGAGCTTGAGCGTTTCAGCTTCTGATTTAAGCTGCTTATTGAGTGTCGCAGAGAGCCCCTTCTTTGCTGACGGAAGAAAAGATCAAACCACCTTATAGAAACTTTCACTATCAAAAGCCTGAATTTCTCTCTCTTTCAACAATGAGTTTTACCGCAACAGACTGAACTCTTCAAGCTGAAAGTCAGGTTTTAATCTTTTTTTCCAAAGTACTGGCGAAAGCTCAAATCAGACCAACCTATCTAGGACTCTTCTCGCCTGCTGTGCATCTACGAGATTAAGATCAATTGTCCTTGGATTTTTTTAACGGCATGCTCGATTGCATTTTTTGTAATTTCATGAAAAACAATTCTTGGTGTAGTCTTGATATCAAGACCAAGCTGATTTGCGATATGCCATCAAATCGCCTCTCCTTCGCGGTCCTCATCGGTTTGCGATCCAGGTTTGATCTACCTTTTTTTGAGATTGCTTTAAGTTCAGAAAGCACTCTCTTTTTGTCTGGAGAGACCACATATTCTGGACGAAAAATCATTTTTGAACATCAATTCACAAGCCTTTTGTTGGGAGATCAACGGTATGACCATAAGAAGCCTTGACTTCGAAATCAGCTCCGAGAAATTTTTTTAATGGTCTGTGACTTTGCTGGAGACTCCACAATGACAAGGTGTTTTGGCATAATGATAGATTTTAGGTAAAAGATCGTTTCTTGGTATACGGAAATTATTAGGGACTTCAAGCGGAAATAAAAAAAGCAGAGGGAAGTTTTACCATAAAAAGAAAGTAAAAATCTGATTTTTTTCTCTTTTTTTATAGTATTTTTTAATAAAAAAATCCTCTGGAAAATCCAAAAGGATTTTTTTCTCACCAAGAATACCTGGTGAAAATTAGTAATTAAGTATGAAATTTTAGTTTCAAGAATGCGAGTTTTTGTCTCACACGGATCATCTGCTCCTGATAGGACTGTGAATTTTTCTCCATTGAAGCGCAATACATTGACATCAATACCGAAGCTTGTAAGTGTCTTTTTCATCTCTAGGTGAAAGATCGGACTCCCCCTTTAAGACACGTTCCAAGATTTTTTTATATGCCTTTGGTTAAATGGTTCAGGAGAGACTTTTTTTACCTGTATTCGGGAACTAAGAGAACGATCTGAATAGTTTTTTTCCCACTCTCTTTGAGCAGCTCCTGCATTTTGTCTGGATAAAGCTGCTTGAGCCTAGGTATAAAGTAGAGCTGAATGTCCTGAATTAGATGCCTCACCATAAAATGTCCTCTTTCAGTTTTTTTGAACTCGTAAGCATCGGAATCTTATTGATCTTTTGCAAAACTCTACCACATCCTGAAAGAAAATGCCTGAGTCTATCCAACCATGGCGATCCTGAGCAATGGCTACGATAAACTCTAGAAACTTGTCTACATCTACATTTCTCCCTTTTAATACAGATCGAAGGAGAAAGATGAACAGAAGCATCGTTTTCCAGTATTTGAGCTAGATACGACCTTCTGAGCTAAAGGTGTTTGAAATGATTGATACATAAATAAAAATTTTTTTAGGATTACTACTATTTTTTTATTAATTTTCCAACGAGTACAAATGAAAAGAAGACTATTTTCAGGTTTTTAATCTTTAAAAATCCAGTCTTACACCACCATTATCCTCATTGGATTCAATAAAACCATACTGATTTTTAACCATAAAGTCAACAGCATTAAAGAATATTTTTCCTTTTTTTAGAATTTCTTCGGTTTTTCTCTTGCAAAGAGTCATACTTTTCCCTATACTGAAGGAGATTTATTTGCAGGAAAAAAATATCATGAGAATAGGACTCATCTGAGCAACAAATGCTGGGAAATCTACGCTTTTTAACCGCCTTATTGGGCAATTTAGGGCGATTGTAACGGATATCCATGGGACAACCATTGATATTATTTCCCATACTTTGGAAGTTGACAATCTCTGAAAGATGACTTTTTTTGATAGTCCAGGACTAGGGATTTTAGTGATGAGGTTCCTTTTATAGAAAAAAATTATTAAAAATTCTGACCTTCTCTTATTTGTAATTGATGATAGTGTGTGAGTTTCTGCAAAAGATCAACATATTTTGCAAATGATCAGAGAAAATAATATGCAGGATCAGACATTTCTCATTATCAATAAGCTTGATGTAAAATGGAAAGTCAATGAGATTGATCTAGCAATTGCGGATTATTATGATCTATGAGTTGGAAAAGTGATCTGAATTAGTGCAAAAAAAGAAAGAAATCTCGCTGAACTTGAAGATGAACTCAGAGCTTTTTATAAAGAGTGGAGAAAATCGCATTCAGATGAAGAACACAGCACAAATGAGCCAACGCATAAAGGGATCTGACTTGCCATTGTAGGAAAACCTAACTCAGGAAAATCTACGCTTCTGAATACTCTGGTTTGAAAAGAGCTTGCAAAGGTTGAGGATAAGCTAGGTACAACAAGAGACTATGTTGTTGGAGAGTTTAAGTCTATGGGGAATTGGTATACCGTCTATGATACTGCGGGAATCAGAAAAAAATGAAAAACACATGGAATTGAGAAAATTGCTTATGATAAGACCTATGCAATGCTTGAGTATGTTAGACCTGTTGTACTCTTTATGATTGACTGTACTCAGGGGATTACGCATAGAGATATGACACTTTTACAGGAGATTGCTGGACTTGGATTACCAATGATCTTTTGTCTGAATAAATCTGATCTCGTAAAAAAAGAAGCTATTGATTCAATGATTAAGTGAGCTCAAACCTATCTTGATTTTTGCAAAACATATTCCAATTGTGCCGATTTCCGCTCTTCATGGAGAAGGACTCAAAAAAACCTTTTTAAGATGGTATCTATTCTTCAGAGTGAAAATCAAAAAGAATCTGAACTAATGAACTGAACAAAGTTCTTAATCAAGAACAAATCCAAAGACCAGCCCGCTTTCCTAAAAAAATAAAGTTTGTAAAATCATGTATGCAACGCAAATCGCCGTTGATGCACCAACCTTTATGGTCTTTGTAAATCACAAAGCAAGAGCGAATTTTTGCATTTAAAAAGTGGATTGAAAAATGCTTTGAGAAGGAATTTTTGGATTCGTTGGAGTGCCGCTAGTTATCAAATTCCGTGAGAGGTGAGAAAATCAGGAAGATCGTCCAATGCCATGAATCTCTCTCAAGTCACTTAGAAAAGAACAAGATGCCCGCCAATCAAAGATTGATAGAAATCAAGCAAAAAAATCCTTGTAAAAAAAGGCAAAAGAAAAATAAAGAAAAAAAGCTGATTTTTCTCATGAGAGTCAGCTTTTTTTGTTGTATAGTATAATAAGAGAACTTCTAGAACCGCGCAAAAACTCTACTTTTTATAATTTAATTGGATTGTTTTTTTACTATTCAATAGTTGAGTACTTGATTTTAACTCCGACACAACCTCTTTGATCGTATCCATGAGCTGATTATTTTTTTCTATTCGCTCAAAGATTGCTAAATTCGTTGATGCAACAGTATTTTTCTTTGAGGAGAGATTGATTTTTCTAGAGCAGAGGTTACCGTATCAGCATCCCTAAATTTACTAGCAGACTGAACAACTGGCGTACTTGCTACCTCAGGAGCTGTAATACTAGAACTTTTCTTTTCTGCCTCATAATTATCTAGCAAGACAAAACTATTTCTATCAATTCCATAAATGGATCACTGGAGATGAGACTTTAGGAGTTCTATTTCAGTTTTTTTCTCTGTGTCTGAAGTCTGTTGAGGAGGAGTTTTTGTCGCAACCGTAGTTGTAAACGCTACTGACTTACTAATATCTGATTTTGGAATACTACTACTCAAAAGCTCTTTTTTCTGCTGCTTTACATTGAGTTTTCCCTCATTATAAAGAGTCGACACACTCATGGCAATCTCATCAAATAACTCTGCAATACTGAGGATATTTTTTTGCAGAAGTATTTGGGACCGTCATACTAGAAGCAACAGAACAAAATCTGACTATCAATGCTCATTGCTTGAGTACTGGCTGTTTAGAATCTTTTGCTAATGCTGGAGAAATATAATCAGAACATGCACACTGCATAATACAGCTATATTTTTTTCATCATAAGGGAGACCTTCACATTTTCGTAGTACACTCCTTTATTTTATTCATCATTTCTTCAAGTTGCTTTTTCCTCATCTGGGATATTATTCGATCCTGTTGATGAAGAAGAGTGATTATCTCAAGATCCCGCTCTCCTTTTTTTGGAAGTCAAGCACTTGCTCTGTATGCTTCCAAGGCTTTTTTTGAACGGCTTGTTGCTCCTGATTCGCCCTTTGTTGCTCTTCTGGAGTTCAAGTTCCTCTCGCAGTTTGAGGTCAGTTTTTTTGAGCTTCCTTTGGCACAACAATACACTGATTTTTGAAAAAAAGGATCTTATCATAATTTCCAAGTGTGCTATGTGCAGAACGCTTGTAGACAAAATCATTTAACTCCTCATCCTCTGTAATAGGAGTAAGAGCCTTGGTATTTTTGCACTAGTTGGTTTCCAGCTCATCAAGAGTTTTGTGATCTATTGGCATGTGAGGAGGCAGCTTCATTTTTTTCAATCCGTTGAAGTTTGAGTTCATTGTCCTGTTCCTGTTCAATCTTTTCTGAGGTACTTCTATATCCGCAGGAGTTTCTCAGTTTGAGGCTTTTGTCTGAGAAGTTTGGAGGATTATAGAAAATAATTTGAGGCTGCGGCTTATAGCTTTTTGTAAAGGATAGTTCCCACCTGAGACATATCATACATAAGATCATAATCAGAATCAGCTAGATCTCCATTGATATATTTATTGGCTGCTAGATTTGCCATCTGAATCTCCTCGCTTTTGCCTTCTACTTGTCTCACTTTTTTTGATAAAAATTCGTTGATAATATCTCAACATTCTTGAGCAGTGAATCTATTTTTTTAGATTTTTTTGATCAATCATACATAATGAAAGCTTCTCGCATGCGCTTACAAACTTTTTAGTTACTGTTCTTCCATCTTTCGTATCACGCTGAGTTTTATCATAATTCGGAAGCTCTTTTTCAATCTTTGCTTTAAAAGTGGGATTCGCTTCAAATAGGATAGCAGAAATATCTGCTGTTGAAAGGTCGCACTTTTTGATAAGTAGTATTGAAATATTCTTTAGTTTGTTCTAGTGCAGAAGCAATAATTGCATCTTTTTGAAGTTGCGTTTTATTAAGATTATCTGAAAAGAGTCAAATCGTAACTTTATTGTCTTGAAGATATTTATTTTCCATATAGTTCTTTTGACGAGCTTCAATCCTCTCTACCCATTCATTAATTCCCGCCATTGGACTCAAGCCCATGCTAAAAACAGCTCCTCCCATAAAAAAAGAGAAGATAAAGAAGAGAAAAAAATCTGATTTATGATTTAATTTGAACATTCTGCAGTTTATAAAAAAACTGAATAAAAAAAGGCGCAACAAGTTTACTCAAATATTTATCTCTTAACCTCAAAAAGTTCCTCTTGATAAGCAAGCATTCCGATATGCAGAGGATAGGTATTTTTGAAGATCAGCAAGCTGTTTTTAATGTAGTATTAATTGTTGGCATCAAGTTTTTTTGAAAAATCTTGGATACGAATAAATTCATAATAGCTCGCATCACTCATCTCTGCCAGATCTTTTATTCCACAAGTGAGAGGTATAATAAGTAGCAAAAAGCTGATATCGGAGCAATTCTGTATAAATTCTTGTAATAAAAGGATCTAATCCCTCATCAGTTCTCCCCATAATCTCACAGAACATATGATCATAATCCTCTGCACTAGTATTTTTAGTACATATTGCTTGCTTTTTCTTTGAATGAATCTATATCCTTTGCAAGTAAGCTCTCAACATTCAAAAGTCTAAACTTACTAAAAGCTTTTTGAAATGCTCTCATTGATTGTTGCATAATTTTTGCAAGTTTCTGGATATCCTTGTGTTTTTACTTTTTACAAAAAAATTTTTGCTGACTTACATAGTGAATAAGTAATTTTTTTCCTTGGTAAAGGTATTGATATTTTCCTCAAGTTTTTTTGACTTGAGAGATTATTCATTGTAACACCATAAAGATTTCATTGTTTTACTGTCGTCAACTCCTCAAGAATTAAAATTATAATCTCTTCTGAAATCCTTGCAATATCACAACCGACTTGAAATTCAGATCCATAACACGCTGCATTTTGTGGTGCTAAAAGTTTAATGGAGTGTGTTTTAAGGTAGCGATCCTCCTCTCCCTTCGCCCCAGCTGACATAAAAGGACTAAAATTACTCTTTACATCACTCTTTGAACACATAAGGGTGAGAAAAAAATTGACTGACGAGGATCTGATCAAGGATAAAGACTTCAAAAAAAGCAGATATTACTTCAGGTTTTTAATGCTGTTGTACAAAAAGTTTGATATAATGGAGTGTTTTCATTGGTCAATCTGCGAGCGTTATATCTTTTGGGAAAAAGTCTAATGCCTTCAAAAATAGAGTTTGACAGATCTTTTTCGCTGTTTTCAAAATTTGCAGAAACAGAAAATCCGCTCCAAACAAGGAGCACTGAGAAGATACTGATTATCCAGTAATTTCGTTTCTGTCTCATAGCTTATATGGGCTAAATCTAAAGTTATGGCACATAACACTTCACCGCCGAACTATTACTACATTGATAATTACAAAGAGCACTTACTTCTTTTCTTAGTCCTTCATTTTGATTTCAAATTTCCTGTATAATTGTTTGCACCTTGTAGGTTAAAGGTCAAAACTGCTGAGACAGTATTAATGTATCATTGATACTTGCATCCTTCCTAATCTCAACCTCATAGTCCTTCAAGATAGAGATACTCTGTAGTAGAGCGTCCTGTATTGGTAGTCCCATTGAATCCTCAGTAGTATTTAGATGTTCAGCATTTTTATATCTTTCCTTATATTTCTGCTTTAGTTGGTCTAATGCTTCCTTTTCCATTTCCGCTTTTTCTTTTGGAGAGAATGCATTATAGGTTTTCTTAGTAGTATTCCACGCATCTGAACCTGCGGTAACTACCTGATTTTTAATTGTCTTCCACGATTGCTTGGTAGACTGCGGGAGTCAAAGTAGAGGAAGCGTATTTTCTATATAGAGATCTGAAGTATTTGCTCCATAAACATTTCTTAAGAGTACAAGCTCTTCACCAGTAAGATGGGAAGCTATTGGTCCTTTCTTAAATTGAGGAAAGAGTGGAGATCATATAGCATTGCGAAATCTCTTGACTGCATCTTTGATTAGATATGTCGCAGATTCTGCCGATTTTTTTGTATTTTTAGTGAATGTTCCAATATTAAACCAAAAGGTTTTAGCATTTTTGTTACATCTATACCCAAATTTCCATCTTGCACATTGATAGTCAGACTTCAATTGTTCTATCCACTCTTCATTAAAAAGTGAGTTGAAAGTCTCACTCCTGAACACCTGCCTTGAGTTGGCTTGTATCTCAGGCAAAAAGAAAATACCTTTGAGCCACATTGATACTATACAAACCCGCAAACACATCCATGTAGGCAACAGAGTCTGGCACTTGACTTCCAGCTTTCAAAAGCCCTTTTGCTTCATAACGATCAACAATCTCATTGAGAAGCTTTGAATTTTTAATGGTCTTTGCAATATCTCAAGCTTGACCAATTGTATATACTGTTTGAATGATCTGTCGTTCTATATCTAGGAGTTTCATCCAATCTCTCACAATAGGTCTATCGGAAGCCAGAATCAAAAATCAGACTGAATTATCCATCAAAGTAGATATTGCAGATAATTGGAAAAGATAGATTGAAGTTAAGGTGCTTGAGGCAACATTACCAAGTGCCTGATCTGCAATCTTGAGCGTTCTTCCTAAAAAACTATCATCAAAAGACTCGAGACTATTAAGCTTAAGAAGTTTATTGGTAAAAAGTCAACCTTCTGGATTTGCAACGAGTTCGGTCTGAATTTCAAAGGGATTTTTTTGCAAGCAAAAAAAGCATTTCTCTCTGGAAAATCTAGATAGAGATTAAAACTTCATGGTGTCATTTGACAAACCGGTGGATGAGCGTCACATTTTGGCTGCTGAGGAGATGATGATACATTTTGGGCTGAGGCATACGAAAAGAATCCCCTAAAAAGGAAGAGACTAAGGAGAAAAAAACTCTGATTTTTTTCTGTTTTTTTGTTCATCTCAAGGAGAAATCAGCACCAAATAAAGGATTTTTTTATCTTGCAAAAATACTGACTTTTTTCTTTATATACTAATATGATTGTTTTTTTATCAAGTAATTAGATATAAAAAAATGGAACTTTCTCATTATGAGCAGCAGATGAAAAAAAGCGATTGCCTATTTGGAAGGGAATTTGCAGGACTTCAGGTAGGGAGAGCAACTACTGGATTGCTAGAAAATATCAATGTAGAAACTGACTATGGAACTGTAAAACTCAATACTCTTGGTCATATCAGTGTGATGGATACAACAACACTTAAGGTTGAACCTTGGGATAAGAGCACCTCAAAAGCTATTGGAAATGCTATCTATGAGGCAAATCTTGGAGTAGGAGTAGATAATCAGGGTTCTCATATTTTGATTAAGATCCCAGCTCTAACTCAGGAAAGAAGAGATCATATTGCAAAACAAGTAAAGGCAATGGGAGAAGACACTAAGACTCAGCTTAGACAAATCAGACAAGATGCGATGTCTGACACTAAAAAATCATTTACTGCTAAGGAGATCTCAGAAGATACTCATAAAGCAAATGAGAAAAACATTGATGAGCTCACAAAAAAGCGATCAACTCAAATTGATACTGTGGTAAAGGTAAAAAAATTGATGAAGTAATGAAGATCTAATTTTTATTTGGTAGAAAATAAAAAAAGTGATGAATGTATTTAGTATGCTTTGGGCAGAGCTCCTTTCTCGTCCAATTTTTTTAACCTCTTGATCGTATTTCTAGCGATCTTCTGAGGGAATATGGGTATTGCGATTGTGCTTTTGACAATCTTAGTAAGACTCCTACTCCTGAGAAATAGTATCGCTGGAGCAAATATGTCAAAAAGGAATGAGTAATATTCAACCAAAGATGGAGGCTCTTCAGGAAAAAAATACAAAGATGATCCTAAAAAAAACTTTCTGAAGAAACCATGAAACTCCTCAAGAAAGAATGAGCTGGTCCGCTCAAAGGATGTCTATCACTTTTTGGTGCAATTGCCAGTATTTATTGGACTGTATGGAGTGATTGTTAAGTTTGCAGCTGGGGAGGTTCCACATGAATGGCTTTATAGTTTCTTCCGAAGTTTTGGGAATAGTTATCTGAATGTAAAAGACAATATTGATCCGATTTTTCTTGGAATGAATCTCTTTGAAAATCATAATATTATCCTAGCAATTATTGTTGCGGGGTTAAACTTCCTTCAATTTCAGCTTACCTCACTTACTCAGGCACAAAATAGACAGCAAACTATGCCAAATGGTATAAAAAAATGCCGAACATGAGCAATATGATGGGAATCATGAATGTAATGATGACATTGATGATGGGAACAATCGTTTGGAATTTTGCGTCAGGAGTTGGATTATATCTGCTTGTTACTTCGCTCTTTAGCGTAGTACAGTATGTAATTCAATATAGAGTACTGCTCAAGGCTAAGCGAGATATGCGGTTTCACAAGGATAAACCGGTAGTACTTAGTTCAAAATAAGAAAAAAATCTGAATTTTTCATCTCTTTTTAAACTTATTTAACGAGAAAACACTATGGCGAGTAGGACAAATAAACAGGGAATCGCGAAGAAAAAAAGCTCAACAAGCGAAAACAAGCAAGTAGAATTAGAGGAGCAAAGAGATTTGACTATCCTAAGAGAAAGCTTGAACTTGAAGAAGCAAAAAGAGCTTGGAATTGTTGGGATCTACACTAATGGGAAAGGTTCCACGTATCACTGGTTTTTGAGAGGAAGGAAAGTCTGCTGGGAAACCAGACTCAGAACCGATCCTGATGGATATAGATATATTAGAACACCATCTGGTGGATCAGAAATGGTTATTGCTCCGTCTTCAGGATGGACCAGGACGAAAATGAAAAAGATGGTTAGAAAAAGATAAAAAGAAAGACTGATTTTCATTATTGAAAGTCAGTTTTTTTGATTTATTGCTCTTTATTGTTTTTTTGATGCCTAATTTTTTTCCTATCGAAAAAGTCCTCTGATACAGAGGACTTTTCGTTTAGAAATAGTAAGAGCACTAAGATTCAATAAAATACCGACTTCTCTCATCTGCTCCTATAAAAGCAATCAAAAATCCATCTTGAAGCGTTTCACTGATTGAAAGTTCTTTTAAACCTTCTCTAAGTTCTGTAAGAACATCAATTGTAGGATCCTCAGTGTCTCCATTTGAAACTTCTTCACTTTTTGATTTGCTTCGTATATGCAGCTAGAACACTAGGCATCTTCTCTTTAATAAGAGCTCTCTCATGTTCATTTTCACTACTTCTAAACTGATCAATCTTGTCAAGCAAGCAGTTTACCATTGCTAATAAACCATATTCTCTAGTCATAATTCATTGGGACATCCATTAGAAGATGTCGATAAATATATTATATATTTTCCTACCAAATGTCAATAGAAAATAAAAAAATCTGATTTTTTTATTTATTAGTAATAAAAAAAGAGTTGATCTTGAAAGAAAGATGAGTTTTCGTATGCTGTATGTATTCATATTTTTTTCAAATATCCCTCCTATGCTAGATCTGATTGCTGTGAGTTATTGGAATATTGGTCCATTTAGAGATAAGAAAATATCGCTTTTTTGAGAAAGGAAAAATATTTGATTAAAGCTCCGATCGGGAGCGGGAAAAAGTTTTTCTTTTTTTGATGGTATTACCTATGGTCTCTATAAATCAAATAGTAGGAATCTTCTCAATATTCCATCAAAAAAATTGGGACGATAAAACTGATTTTTCGAGGTTGATAGTCAGGTTTTTTTCTGGTTATAAGAACACTTAAACACGGGAAGTCAAAAGATAGCTGCGCGTCTCAGCTCTTTCAAATTGCACTCACAAGTGAAGAAATGACTGAAAAAGCTCTGTGTCTGAGAGATACTTCAGGAGGACACTGATATTCAGGATCTTTTGCTCTCAAAAAAATATTCCCTTAGAAGAGATTCCCTTTAAGAATGAGGCTGATCTTCAAGCACAATTGAACACCCTTTTGCCACCAATTGAGGTATTCTCAAGTACAACAATCCTTCTGCAAGATGCAGAGAATATTTTTGAGATGCAGCCTGCAAAGAGACTTGAGGTACTCAAAAAAATGTATTTGGGCTCATGGGAATAGAAGAAACCAAAGAAATTGTAAAAAGATAAAAAGAAATGAAGTAAAATATCAGATTAAAAGCCTATCAAGACACTTCTCATACAGAGGGGAAACTGAGTTCAGGACTCCAGGAAATGCTTGCTCTCTTTAGAAAAACTACAAGAATTTAGTGAGATTACTGAATACTTAAGTTCAAGTCTAGAAACTATTGAAGAGTTAGAGGGATTTTCTCAGCAGCTCGGAATCCAAAATTTTGAGCTTGATGAAAAATTAACGGAATTTTTGCCATCTATTGCAGAATTTTTTTGAAAACAAAACGCGAGATTCTCTCTGCAGAAAAAGACTGAACTCTGACTTCAAAACCAACAATTAACCGAAATCAAAACTCAGATTTCTCATTTTTTCAATACGATTCAATCAAATGAGAATAAAATTAAGCAAATAGACTGACTTTTGGCGAATGCAAATCCAGAACTCCTTTGAGAACTGAGAAGACAGAAGGTTGATATCGCAAATCAGCAGGAGAAGCTGGAACAAGTATCTTTTTAGCAGAGAGTTGCAGACTTTTTACACCCAGTATCATAGCATGCTTGGCCTTGGACATAGGGAAAATTTTTAGTTTGCTATACAACGAGCAGTTTGTCCAGGAATTGATTACACTAGGGACAAATCTCAAAAAGCCAATGAACTCGTAGCTTCTCAGGTCTTAAATCTCACTACAAAACAGCAAGTTGAAAAGCAAAAAGTAGAAAATCAGCTCCTCAACTTTGAAAATCAGTATCGTTTTTATCAAGAACAGCTCCAGCAAATTGAGCAGAAGCTTCAACAATTTGAGGAAAGAGTACAGCAGGAGCAATTTTTTGCTTGTGAAAAGATTTGAGCAAACTGCCCATTTATTACAGTGATCAATAAGCAGCATTTTTGAGCAAAGGGAGCAGGAAAAACAGCAACTCCTCGCTCAAAAACAACAGATCGAACAGCAGATTTCTAGCTCTCAGATTCTAACTCAGATCGAAGCATGCAAACTTACGCTTGCTAACTGGGAGAAGAATGAAACTTTCTTAAAAGAGCGTGAGAAACTTTCCTTGGAGGAACAAGACAACACAAAAAAAATCTGATTTTTGAAGACTTTTTTGCAAAGTATCAATTATAAACAGATTACGGAGGCCTCTGAGAAATATTCAGAACTGGCAAAGAATATTCAAGCACTAGACCAGCAAATTCTCAAGCAGGAAGAATTACTCGCTCAGACTGAGCAGAATCAACAAGAGAAACTACGCTCTACAATCAGAGAATATTGCACTTCAACAGCAATATTCACAGGCTGAAAACTAAGAAATCTGAGCTAGAAGGTAAGATTTGACAACTAGAGCAAAAATATTCAGAAATATTCAGTTCAAGAGTGGGATTTGATTGAAAAAAACAGCAAATAGTTATCAGGCTAAAATTCAAGAGCTCAGAAATCTTATTGAAGACTACAAAACCCTTCAACTCAAGGTCAAAAAAACTCACAGAAGAAGAGAAGATTCTTAGCAATTTGTATACAATATTAAATAAGGAACTGCTTTTGTTTGTTTTGAGTGAATATTTGCCAGTTCTGAGTGAAATCATCAATACGTATCTCGTGAATGTTGTGGACTATCAGATCAGTATAAAGCTCAAAGAAACCAGTGAACAACTAGAGCTGGAAACCAAGATTATTGATAGCAAATGAGAAAGGGAAGTTAAGAGCCTAAGTTGAGGGCAGAGAACAATTTTTGAAGCTTGTTTGGATGCTTGCGATCTCTTCTCATCTCAAGACAAGACTACTTTTCCTAGATGAGACAATCAATAACCTAGATAATGAAACAGTATCTAAGGTTGCTGAGCTTTTGACTGACTTTGTTAAACAAAGGACACTCAAATTTTATACGATTACCCACAATAGTGATATTCAGTCAATGAATATCCGAGATTCAACGATAGAATTAGCTAAAAAAGCTGATTAATAGCCAGATTTTATTCTTTATTTACCTTGTTTAAGCAGATATGATTTTTATGACTAGATCCCTGAGTGAGAAAGCTTGGGTATGCACTAATAACTCAGGATTTGCAAATCATAGACTCAGGAATTCTTCTTCAAAAGCAAATTTCTCCTAGTAGAGAAGATCAGTTTCAGAGAATGGTACAAATTATGGACTTCTTTGAGCAGATGTTCAAGACACAAAAAATCAGAATTATTTGTATGGAAAAAAACTTTTTTTCACGAAATTTAATCAGAATAATGCAGAATTTGTCTATGGAATCAGAGGAATCCTCCTGGCAATGGCTCTCAAATACTGAATCAAGATCAAAGAATTTACCCCTATTGAACTCAAAAAAATACATCACAGGGAATGGGAAAGCTGAAAAAAATCCTCGTACAAAAAAACGATAATGAAGCTCTATAAACTTCAAGAGCTCCCAGAATACAACGATGCTGCAGATGCTTTAGGACTAGCATATCTCGCTACGAGAATCAAAATAAGAGAAAGTTTACTTAGTAATAAAGAAAAAGAGAGAAGCGCCATTCTCTCTTTTTTTATAATTTGATTATTAGATATTTTTGTAGTTTTTTTAGAAGTTCTTTGAGCACTTGGATACTATTTTTCCATCGCAAAGTCTAGATTATCCATATGAGCAAGCTGAGATTCATTATTTGCTCCATCTGAGATCGCCTTGATACTGTAGCTCTGTTCAAGCAGTCAAAACTCACGAGCAGCACTAGCAAACGCAAAAAGCCTCCATTTCTACCACATCAGCATTCGTTTCAGCTCTGAGTTTCTGAGTAAGAGACTGATCATCTAGAAATTGATCTCCTGTAAGGCACAAAGCTCCTTTTCTAAACTGAAAAGAAAAATCAGATTTTTTTCGATTTCTATCGTAGAGAGTTCAATTTCTCACTTTGCATAATTGAGATGCTCGCCATCAAACGGCAAATACATGTCATGCTGCCTAATCCTCTGCACAAGAAATACATCTCAGATTTGAGCCTGATTTCAGAGGAGGCTTCCAGCAATCCCAATATTGATGAGCGCCTTAAGATCATAACGAGAGCAGAGCGCTGTTGTTGCAATGCTTGCTTGAATCTTACCAACTCCTGAGAGTGCAAGCACATATTTTTCGTTTTCAAAAAAACTAATATTTTTTTGAGCGTTGAGCTAGGTTTCAGATCTAGAAGATTGATAATATGCTGAGCTTCCTCTTGCATTGCAGTCAAAATTCAGATTCTTTTTCATAATGGGATAGAGAAATAAGAATTAAAGATGGATCTTATTTTGGTTGTGCTCCTCAACAGTGGCTCCATAGTAGATTTGTCCATCACTACCATGAAGATAAAAGAGATAGTCAGATTTTTTATATCTTAGCAATGCTCAAAGTGTTGCCTGCGTAGGAGAGGAAATTGGCGTTGAGTCAATCCAGTATTTGCTCTTGTATTGTAGAGATTGTCACGATTATTGAGATTTGGGTTCAATGGCAGCTCTACATTTATCGTAGGTGATTTTGAGGCCATAGCAGAGACTCACATCCGCATCCAGTCTCATACCTTTCTGAAGTCTATTGATAAATATTCCTGCGATCGTAGGTTTATTTTCAGCATTCTTCTCCTCATTTTCAATAATTGAGGCGAGAATGAGTGCATTATAGTTTTGAAGATTTATACCAGCTGGACTGAAATTTTTGAGTTCCTCTTGGTTTGGAAGCCAGTTTTTTCATTAAAAATTTTTTTGAGCTGTGCTTTGATGAGCTGATCGAGAGGATCAGAATTCTGATCTATAAAATAAGTATCTGGATACAGAAATCCCTCAAGTGATTTTCCAGTGGGGATCATCGCAAGAAAAGAAAACTGATTTTTAAGCTCGTTTATATAACTTTGATCGCTTGCCTTTGCAATAAAGTCTCCAGGCGAGCAAATACCTTTATTAGCGAGATACTGATCAATATCATAGATTGATCGCCCCTCTAACAAGGTAAGACGCTGATAGCTTTTTTCTGGTCACTTGTTTATCAGCGTCAAGAGCTCTGCTTTTTGATAACTTCCAGAAAGAAGATAGGTCCCCTCTTGAAGTTTTGGAAGGAGAGAGGAATTGTTTCTCAGCCAGAGTTTAGTAAAAAACTTCTCAATTCCTGACTGATGTGCATAAAAACTCGCAATAGTATCTCATTTTTCGATAGTAATTTTTGTCTCAGAAGGATAGGTGATTGGCTGATTGTAGGCACTCTTAATCCAAAAATAACCTGCAACCACAAAAATCAGCAAGAGAATAACTACCTTAAGAAAAGGAGATGAGGATTTCTTTTGACGCATGAGGGAAGAGGGAAAGGGAGATAAAAGAACAAAAATCTGATTTTTTTAGAGCCATTTTTTTCTTTTTTAAAGACTCGGATAATCACTGCCGCTAGTCCAAGCATGATTCCAATCAAAATGAGGAAGGCGTAAGGATTTGATGAAAGAGGAAGCTGAACATTCATACCAAATATTCCACTCACCATTGTCATTACTCAGATCACAACGGTCAAAACTGTCAAAATTCCAATATTTGTATTGGTCATCATATTGGTCAATGTATGGAAAACTTCTCAGATTGACTCAATATTTTCGTGGATAATCGAGATATGACCTAGGATTTTACTTGTTTTATACTCTAGATCTTCAAAATACACATCCAAATCTCACTCGTAGAAGTGAGCGGTTGCCTTTTGTAACTCAACGAGGATTTCCTCCTGAGGAGTGATGATTGTCTTGAGCAAAACGGCATTTCTCTTTTTGATAAGCACTTTTCTGAGGAGATTAGCATCAACGAAACTCTTGTCAAAAACCTGTTTTTCCATCTCCATGAGATCTAGATTGAATCTATTCAAGCTGAGCAAAAATCTTGTCATACATCACATCAAATATCTTATAGAGAATATAGTAAGGTGAAACCTTATATTCCTCTGCATCAGCTCCTTCTTCTCTAATTTCTTCCTCGTATTGCTGTCTAATCTTTTTCAATATTATTAGTTGGATACTTAGTGATTGTGATAATAAAGTCTTTTCCTAGGATAATATTCATCTCATTAGAAATATGTTTTTCCTAGCTTCTCATTGTATTTTTGGGAAATGAATAATCAAAAAAATACAATCATCGTAAATATCGATCTTGTCATGTGCATTTGGCTCCAAGATATCCTGCTCAATCATCTCGTGAAGATCTAGGCCTTTGATCGTCTCTTGGATCTCTTGTTGATTTGGCTTTGTTAGGTAGATTCGTTTGATCTTTCAGATCTTGAGGACATTATGGATCATAATAACACATAAGCAAGAGTAAATGGACTGAGTATACTTTTTTCTCTCATTTTTGCAAAAGAAAAAAAAGCTGAAATCAGACTTTTCTTTTTTTTGATAGCGTACTGAAAATAATATTACAGACTCATATTTTCTTCAAAAAGTTTTCAAATATTGAGGAGTTTTTGATCAGACCATTTGTTTCCCATCAACTGTATCCCAACTGGTAGTTTCTCTCCTTGATCCTCGAGATACCCCATTGGAGCTGAGAGTGCAGGCAGTCCTGCCAAGTTTGCAGGAACTGTATAGAGATCCGCTAGGTACATTTTGAGAGGATCGTTGGTTCTAGATCCTAGCTTCCAAGCTGGTTCAGGTGTTGTTGGAGTTAGAATCACATCATATTTCTCAAAAAGCTGAGAGAAATCAGATTTAAGTTTTTTTGTGCATTGAGAGCTTTGAGATAATATCATTGGTAGTTTGCTAGAGCTGAGGACAAAAGTTCAGAGGAGGATTCTTCTCTTGGCTTCTGGTCAAAATCACTCTCCTCTTACCTTCGCATAATATTCATCTAAACTTGAGCATTCAAGCGTACTTTGCTGATGTCAAAATCTAATCCCATCAAAACGAGAAAGATTAGTACTCACCTCTGCCGGCATCAAGGTATAGTAAATTGCGAGTGATTCCTTAAGGATTGGAAGGGACTGAATATCTACGTTATGACCTGCATTTTTTTAGTGCCTCAATTTTTTTCAAGAAAGAGAGCCTTGATTTGTGGATCGAGCCCATCATTGAGCGCTTCCTCTGGGACAACAAAAACGAACTGTTTCTGGATCAGCTTTTTCAATAGTTTTTAAGTCCTCTGCATGAGCAGAAGAAGTTGAATCATGGGTATCTTTTGATGCAAGAATACTCAAAAGAAGCTGAGCATCCTCAACTGTTTTTGAAAAAATTCAAACCTGATCGAGGGAAGAAGCCATCGGAACGACTCCATAGCGAGAAATCGCTCAATAACTTGGCTTAAACCCAACGATTCCACAAAGAGCAGCTGGCTGTCTAACGCTTCATCCTGTATCTGTTCCCAGGGCAGCGATCGCCATATCAGCAGCTACAGCAACAGCAGAACCTCAGCTACTTCCTCAAGGGATACGATTTTCTCAGTAAGGATTGTAACTGGGACCATAGACTGAAGATTCGGTCGAACTTCCCATCGCAAATTCATCCATATTGGTTTGTCCGATCATCAAAGCTCAGGCTTCTTCTAAGTTTTGCATACAGGTTGCGGTATAGGGTGCAACATAATTTTTCCATCATCTTTGAGCAGCAAGTTGCGAGTTCTCATTGGATCAAAAATATTATCCTTGACCATAATTGGTAGTGCTGCAAGGGGTTTTCTAGAAAATGATTCCAAGTGCTGGTCAATATAGTTTTGATTGAAACGAACACAAGCATTGAGTTTTGGATTGAGAAGTTTAGCCTTTTTGAAGATAATGATTTACTACCTCTTTTGAGTTAAATTGATGTGTTTGGATACCCTCAAGGTAGCTTTTTGATCGTAAGATTCATCACTGAGAAAAAAAATAAAAAAAGCTGAGTATTTTCACTCAAAAAGATAGGGATTTTGAGTTTTATTTCAACTTGAAGCGATGCGAAATTTGTTTTCAGATTTTTTTGTTTTTGAAAAATTGGCTATTTTTAATTCCTCAAGAAAGGAATGGAGTAATTGATAGCTAAATTTTTAAGAATTCTCCTCGCGACAAGAGGAAACCTCGCTGCTCCCTGCTAGGGGAGCTAGCGAGCATTAGCGAGACTGATGAGTTTTAGTATTCACCCCCTCTGTCGCAAAGCGACACCTCCCCTATCAGGGGAGAAAAGAAATTTAGGAACTCAATCCAAAAACATATCAACCAAAAAAAGACGGTAGAAACTACTGTCTTTAATGTCCCATCGAAAGATACTTTCTTAGGGATTAGTTTAACACTACAATTTTATAACTGCGATCACTACTTTCAAATGTTAAGAAGTTATCTTTACCCTTTACAAGAGTGAACTCAGTTTCACTGAAGTCTACTCCATTGCTAAATCCAGTCGAAGAAACTTTAACTTTTGCTCCAATTGGTAAGCTTTTGGATCGGACCAGTCTGACTAACTACCTTTAATGTACTTCTGCTGAAGATTAGCAGCTTGGTCTGTAGCCCATAACTGATGAGACTTTCTTGCAACATACCCAAAGGAAACCATCAGATTTCCATTTTTGAAAAAGTCCAGTTGGATTTTTCCTGAGCTTTTTTTGCAATCTTAACTGTGAAAGTAAAGCTTCTTATCATTACCATAGGTAATCGTTACTGTAGCAGTTCCTTCCTCTTTTGGAGTCACAATCAAGGTCTTTTTATCCTGGCTCTGTACAACAGATACAGCATTGCCTTGTGTAGTTACTTGAAGATTAGGAACTCCCTCAACAGTCAGTGTCTCTGTCTGCCCTACTACAAGATTAAGTGTAGCTCCAGAAGCTAGCACTTTTTCCATCCACTTGTTTAAGCACCAATTCAGGTTCTTTAACTGGAGGAGTAGGTTCTGGGTCGTCTTTTTTTACAACCGATAACTAAGATGCTGAGGAGGAGAAATACTCCTCCCATCAGCAATTTTTTTATACTTTTTTCATGGTATTTTCTTTTTTATTATTTTTGTTTATTTTTAGATCAAGCTTTCGCCTATCACTATAGACTATTCAAGAAACAGCAAAGGTCTCCCCTGCTAGTTTTGGTGTGATGTGTGAATCTGGTTTATACTAGATTGATATAAACTAGATAGGGGCATTTTTTTACTCATTTACTTGAATAGTTAAATCAATTCTGATTTCATTATTTTGATTATCCCTAAGTGTTGCGATAAGGAAATAACTACCAATCTTCTTAAAGGCCAGATTTTTGACCATTGGCTTCAAAGATTTGCTTATTATTACTAATATCAACTCCATTAAAGTCTCGTAGACTATATTTGATAGCAGTTTTATCTAACCCTTGAGGGAAATTTTTTCCCATACCACTTTACTTGCATCAACAGTCTGATTGACTTTTAAATGTTTGTAGATTTGCGGCATAAGGGGAAATCAGATTCTTGTGGTTGAACCACTTTCTCTTTGAAGATGGCTTTTAGTGTTTCTGAGCTATTCACTACAAAGCTTATACTTTGTTCGCTACTTAGAGCACCATTTCGGTCCCATTTCACAAACTCGTACTTCGCTTCGGCTCCTAACTCTGAAGCTTTTACAGTTACTGTTTTACCTTGTTCTACTTCGTAGCTCTTCGTTCCAAGTGACTGACTAGTTCCCTCTGCTACTAACTCTACGGTTACCGTATGTTTCACAGCTTGAACCACTTTCTCTTTGAAGATGGCTTTTAGTGTTTCTGAGCTATTCACTACAAAGCTTATACTTTGTTCGCTACTTAGAGCACCATTTCGGTCCCATTTCACAAACTCATTCGTACTTCGCTTCGGCTCCTAACTCTGAAGCTTTTACAGTTACTGTTTTACCTTGTTCTACTTCGTAGCTCTTCGTTCCAAGTGACTGATTTGTTCCTTCTGCTACTAACTCTACGGTTACCGTATGTTTCACAGCTTGAACCACTTTCTCTTTGAAGATGGCTTTTAGTGTTTCTGAGCTATTCACTACAAAGCTTATACTTTGTTCGCTACTTACAGTACCATTACGGTCCCATTTCACAAACTCGTACTTCGCTTCGGCTCCTAACTCTGAAGCTTTTTAGCGTCACTGTTTTTGCCTTGCTCTACTTCGTAGCTCTTCGTTCCAAGTGACTGACTAGCTCCCTCTGCTACTAACTCTACGGTTACTGTATGTTTCACAGGTTGAACCACTTTCTCTTTGAAGATGGCTTTTAGTGTTTCTGAGCTATTCACTACAAAGCTTATACTTTGTTCGCTACTTACAGTACCATTACGGTCCCATTTCACAAACTCGTACTTCGCTTCGGCTCCTAACTCTGAAGCTTTTTAGCGTCACTGTTTTTGCCTTGCTCTACTTCGTAGCTCTTCGTTCCAAGTGACTGACTAGCTCCCTCTGCTACTAACTCTACGGTTACTGTATGTTTCACAGGTTGAACCACTACTTTGAGTGTAGCCTTTTTCTGGTTTGATGAGCTGGCTACGAGATTAACTGATCCTGCACTTACCCCAACTACTTTGCCATTTTCGATCTTTGCTATACCTGGATCATTTGAAACCCAAGTAATAGTTTGATCAGTGGCATTCGATGGAATCACAGTTACATTAGGCAAAGCCTTACTTTCTCCTACTTTCAGGTTCAACTCAGTGAAAGAAAGACTAATAGACTGCACTGGAACTTCAAAGACAGCTTGGATAGTCTCATTTTGTGTGACATTAGATAGCGTATAGGTATTTCCTGTCTCAACAATTTGACCATTTCTTTTCCAGCCTTTGAAATCCACATTTACCAAGTTTGGAACTTGAAAAGTAACACTTCCTCCACTCACTACCTCTTGAGACTGAGATTGAGCTAATTCTCTTCCATTCGCATCTACGATCTGTAGAGTTACCCTAGCCTTCTCTTTAAAGACCGCCTTGATAGAGCGATCTTGAGTTCCCATCGTTACCGTAAGAGGATTTGTAGTACCCTAAGTTCTGACCATTTTCTTCCCAGTGATCAAAGCTCCAGCCTTGAGCAGCTTGCGCAGTAAGCGTAGCATTTTCTCCAGGCTTCAATTGGCTCTTGGATACAGAGACTGTTCCTTGTCCTTCTTGTGAGAGATTCAGATTGTAGGTTCGAGCGTCTACAAGCGTGATCGCCTGTACACTCGTACCACCAGGGAACTCCATTTGAGAGAGCATTTGAAGTATGATCTTGCAAAAAGTAGTAAAAGTTCCAACTTTCCACCGACAATTTGATCACTCTTTTAGTGTTAATAATTCCTCAAATGAAATAACCCTTTTGCGGGAAAATGCAGTATTTTGACATTCAGCCAACTTATCGTAATCAATAGTTTTCTGATCATTGTCAAATACATTTCTGTAAAGCAACCACTCCAGACCAGTAAAGGCCTGAGGAATACTAAGATGATCATTCTTATTCGCATTTGTCACGACAATAGGATTATCTCTCAGATTGGTTCTTCCCTGATACTTCAGCTCACCATAGTAATTTACATCACCCAGAATATCACAAGTATAGGATACTCCATTTTCGGTATAGGTATAAGTAAAACTAAGATGACCTGGCTCAATTACTTGAATTTTGCGTCCAATGATAAGAATATTTGTATCTCTTCTCACAATACTTAAATTTTGATAAGATTCTGGGAAGGTGATATCAAATTTTTATACCATTTTTGCTAAAAATTCGAGTCCTATTCGCATCACTATAAGGACGAATATTTACCGCTAATTCAGTAATAGAAACTTGCGGATTTGCACCCTCTAGCACCTTTTTTTGTAATTGAGTAATTAGTCTGTGCAGGGAGAGAACTACTGCGCTGAGGACCAAAACGATGGTCAACATCAGCTTTTTTGATTTTTTTGTTTTCATGCTGTTTACTGTTAATGATCCACACATCTACTGCCAAATATATCACTTTTCTTCAAAAATGTCAAGCACAAGTACTTACTTTCCTTGCAAAATAAATTGCAATACTGAGATATCTGAGTATACTTGAGCTAAAATGCTTTAGGCATCATCTTTTATTTTGACGAGATTGATATCATGAACAACTCACGCTTCATATCTAGCAACAAGGCTACACTCATCGCACTCCTCGGAGGAACTATCGGAGGAGTCGTATTTTTTCCCCTACTTGACCAAGGCTATTGAGATCAAAACAGACCTAGATCACAAGGTACAGCATATTGAGCAGATGGTCTTTAGCACCTGAGGAATGAAAAGGAGATGATGGGAAGATCCCTCCTGCTGCCATAATCAGTGCCAAAAAAATTATAATCCCTGTCATCAGTGGAAACCTCTTTGTCGAGCACAGAGGAAATAGGAATACACTAGACAAAAAGCTGAACATTCTGCTCTCTTTTATGGTACAGATAACTCTCTTTCTGGGAATGATTCTATTACAGTAGTCTGAGAAAATAACAAAAATTTTTTGAAACTCAACTGGAATCGTAATTCTCTGAGGATCTCATCACAAAATCAAATCAAATTCTCAATATAATGTGATTGCCGGAGGAGATGATGGAGATATTCAGTGAAATTTCAACTTTATCGGAGTCGGAAAAACCAATAAAATCTCATGAAACTGAAATACAATTATTGGGGGAAAAGATACTACTGTAAAGTGAGCAAATAACTTTGTCGGTGGATCAAATATCAACTTTGATCCACAAAATAGAGGACAATCTCGCAATAACACTTTTGTATGGAGTGACAATATTGATAGGGGGTGAGTAAGGCAATGGTTTACTCCAGCTAAGGATGGAACCTTCCTCATCAGAGCTGAGAAGGGCTAGCGATCGGTGTACCTACGACTTCTATCCCAGGTAGCGTGGAGGTTAACGGTATGGTTCAGCTTGGAAATGATACAGAAGCTTGTACTCTAACTAAGGTTTGAGCGATCAAGTATATTGATGAAAAAGCCATCTGGATGTTTCTGTGCCTGTGATAATGGTGCTGGACTTTGAAAGTGGTCTGCGCTTAGTCCGTCGCCTTATTGTGAATCGAAGTGTAGAGGGTAGTTTTTTTGTTCTTAACAACCTCCCCTACCCCCTCCTATCAGAGGGGAATATCTCAAGCTTGTTTCTCCCCCTGCTAGGGGAAACAGCGAAGCCGTGGGGGCTTTGTAACTTTATCCTTCTATCTTCAGATGAAGAAAAGACATTTCGTTTATTCCTACAATGTGAACCTAAACGAGTATGCAAAAGAAAACAGGAAAAAAATCAGACAAAAAGCTGAAAGTCTTCTTTGGAATCTTGTTCTAAAAAAATAAACAACTCCAACAATACAAATTTAGAAGACAGAAAGTTATCAGCTCGTTTATTCTAGACTTTTACTGTCCAAAAACTCTTATTGTGAATTGAGATAGATGGAGCTTATCATGATGAAGTTCAAGATTATGATAATGAAAGAGAGCTTGTCATTGCTAAATATGGAATTAAGATCATTAGATTTACCAATGATGAAGTTGAAAAAAATCTAGAATGAGTCATCATTGCTCTCAAACAGGCTATTGAAGAAAGAGTTAAAGAAATTCACTAACTTCAAGAGACTTTATTGCCACGGCTCATATATGAACCTCATCATAACCGAGAAATAAAAATTTACTCAACAAAAAAATAAAAGCCGATGCCTACTTTAGATCAGCTACGAGCAATTACCCAGTCATGGAGTTTAGGATTCCTTGAGTGGATTCAGGGTTTTCCTCTTCCTTTGCTGAGAGGAGAACTTTTTGCTCTTGTTGATTTTGATCATTATCTTTGGCTATCAAAGTTCAAATCTGAGAAAAAAATCAGCTTTTTAAGACCTTTTGAGAGCGCTGTATTGGGCTCTTTGAGATGCTGTTTGAAAAAGATTTATGGATTTTTTTACAGATATTATCTGAGAAAAGGCAAAAATACTGGGTAAAGTCATTTGTTATCTGAGTTTTCTTTTGTGATTTTGTTTGCAAATTTGATTGGTGTGCTGTTTGACTTTCTCAGGGACCATGTTCCCCTGACTAGAAAACTATATCACAGCTCCGACCTCAGATACTGACTTTAATATCGCAATGGCGATAGTCGTGGTATGATTGGTGCTGTATCTTCAAGTTCAAAAACTCTGATTCTGACACTTTTTGTATGAATATTTCCCAGTTCTCGGGAAAGGACTCATCAAAATAGAACGCTGAGAAATGTCTGCCCGAGCTTATTATCCGCTACGAGCAGTGATGAAGCTCTTTGATATTGTGGTTGGGATATTTACTGGGTTGCTAGATATCATCTGATATTTAGCAAAAGGTGGTTTCACTATCCTTTAGGGCTTACAGGAAATATCACCTCTGGAACGATCCTATTGGGAATGCTGATTGCTGGGCTCAAGGCACTGAGTATTTGACTCAGTGGTCGAGAGCTTCCCTTGGTGCTTCCGCTGATTGTGATCGCTCAGGGACTTTTTGTCCGCGGTGATTCAAGCGTTTGTCTTTGCACTATTGACCGCGATATTTATCAAAGTTGCTACAGAAGAGTGATAATCACTCAAAAGAGGCAAAAATAAAAAAATCTGACTTTTTATATTCTTTTGTATATGATAATGGATGGATTTGGATTTTTTTAGGAGCTGGACTTGCTGTTGCTTTGTCTGGGATCGGAGCCGCAGTTGGTGAAGCTATGATTGCTGTCGCTGCGTTCAACTCAATCTTGAGAAACCCTGATATGAGGGGAAATTTATGACCTATATGATCCTTTTTATCGCGCTAACTGAATCATGTGCGATCTATGGATTGATCGTTGCATTCAAGATTCTCGAGGTCGACCCTGCAAATATGGTAAATCCATATATGTATATCGCAGCGGGACTCGCTGTTGGTCTCTCTGGGCTTGCGGTTGCGCTCGTTGAGTGATGGGTTGCTAAGACCTCACTGGATAATATGGGTAAAAACCCTGAACTCAGCTCAAGCTATATGGTATTGACGATTTTTGGGAATTGCGTTGATTGAGTCATGTGCGATCTACGGATTGATTATTGCATTTAAGTTGATTGGATAGGAGAGAAAACCTCCCCCCTACCCCCTCCTATCAGAGGGGGAATATCTCAAGTTTGTTTTCCCCCTGCTAGGGGGGAGACGGCGAAGCCGTGGGGGCTTTATAGCTTCGCCTCGCGATGACCAAACACATTAAAAATCAGCCTTTTTATTTCCTTTTTTTAGCTCAATGGATATTCATTATGATCTGGTAGTTGCTGGGATCGTGAACTTTCTAGTGCTTGTACTGCTCTTTAGGAAGTTTCTCTGAGACAAGATCGTCCAGCAAATTGAGAAAAGAACCCAACTCCTCAACAAGCTCAAAAAAGCTGATGCTGAGTATAAAAAGATGATTGAGTTTGCTCGTAAGGAGTCAGACAACATTCTCCAAAAAGCTGAAAAAAAGAAAAAAAGAAATCGTTCATGAAGCCCATCTCCTCGCTGAACAGCAAAAAAACAAAAAAATTCTGACTGATGCTGAAGGTAAAGCTGAAATTATTATCGATGATGCAAAAAAACTACTGCAAGACTTGAAAAAAAGAGCTCAAAAGATGCACGAGTAGATTCAGTAAAAACCACCTCAAAAAGGTCGTAAAAAGACTTCTCAACCATGATCAAGAACTCAAAGATGAATATATTTGAGCACTGATCAAAGATATTCAAAAATAATTTTTTTATCTCCTAAGCTTCTCCTCATGCCTTGCAAAAAGCAGCAACACTGACAGCACTAGAGCTTTTAGAAATCCTGAAAGTTCTTGTAGAAAAGTATGGGAAAAAAACTGACACTTGAGAGTTATCAGAATACAATCTCTGAGCTTCAGCCACAAATCGGAGAAGCAATTCAGACTTTTTGACCTCTTGGACTCTTGGATAGCAAAAAAACTCGATCAGCAACTCTCAATTTTTAGAGAAAAAGCTGGATAGCAAAAGAAGTTTTTCTCTCAGCTGAGATATTCAAGAGATTGAGCCGGCTATTAAAAGTTTATCTAGAAGAGCACTTTTGAAGAGGCTGAGCTGACAACTCATCAAAAATCTTGAGATGATCTTTATGTTCAGCTCAAGGGAGAGGGATTATATCTTTTCTAGGTCGCTAGATGAGGATCTAGAAAGGCTCCTAAAAATCTGATTTTTTTAATCTTTTTTTCTCCTAAGTTTTTCGCTATTTTTTTACTCTGAAATATACAATACGATGTCTATAGTACAGGAACTGCTCAAACAAATTGAAACTTGAATAAATGGTGCAAACCTTGAGGTAGATTTTTCTAAAAAAGGAGAAATTGTTGAGCTGAGAGATGGGGTTGCAACGGTAGTTTGACTAGATAATGTGATGTTTTCTGAGATCGTTACCTTTCAAAAACGGACTCAAGGGACTGGTGCTCGATCTGTCCTCTGAATGAGTCGGAGTATTGGTCCTTGGGGAGCCAAGTAGCCTTGAGCAGGGAGATACTGTCCTAGCGACTGGACAGATCTTTCAGGTAGGAGTTGGGGAAGAATATCTCTGAAGAGTACTTGATGGACTAGGACAACCCGTAGATGAGTGAGTTCCTATCATTCCAAAACATTTTTGACTGGTAGAAAAGGTCGCTCCTGGAGTGATCTCAAGAAAATCAGTCAGTGTTCCTCTAGAAACCTGAATCAAAGCCATTGATGCGATGGTACCTATTGGTAGAGGACAAAGAGAACTTATCATCTGAAATAGGCAAACCTGAAAAACTACTATCGCTACTGATACGATTCTCAACCAAAAATGAAAAAGATGTCTACTGTATCTATGTTGCTGTCGGACAAAAAAAGAATGAAAAGTCAGAAGAATCGTTGAAATGCTCAAAGGAAAATGAGCGATGGACTATACTATCGTAATCAATGCTCCGATTTCTTCTCCTAGTGTGGTACAATATATTGCTCCCTATGTAGGATGTGCGATGGGAGAATACTTTATGGAACACGGGAAAGATGCCCTAATCATCTATGATGATCTCTCAAAACATGCTGTTGCCTATCGTGAGGTGAGCTTGCTTTTGAGGAGACCGCCAGGAAGAAGCTTTCCCAGGAGATGTCTTTTATCTCCACTCAAAATTGCTTGAAAGAGCTGCGAGAGTAGATTTGCCACGAGGAGGAGGAAGCCTGACAGCATTGCCGATTATTGAGACACTAGATTCAGATATCTCAGCATATATTCCGACTAATGTGATCTCTATTACTGATGGACAGATTTTTCCTTGAAACGGATCTTTTTAATGCTGGGTTTACTCCAGCTGTGGATGTTGGGTTTTCGGTATCTCGTGTTTGAGGAACCGCTCAGACCAAGATCATGAAAAAGGTAGCCTGAAAACTAAGACTCGAACTAGCGACCTACCATGAATTAGCAAGTTTTTGCTCAGTTTGCCTCAGATCTAGATCCTACTACCAAAAAGAAAATCGATCATGGAAAAAAACTTATGGAGATGCTCAAGCAATTTAATGATTCTCCGATTCCATTTTTTAAGCAAGTTGTATTTCTGTATGCGGGAATCAATGGCTATCTAGAGAAAGTTCCTCTTTCAGCGGTGAGCGAGATAGAAAAGCATCTGTATCAGAAACTGGATACAAGCTATCTAGAACTCGCTGAAAAAGATCGCTCAAGAACAGGAACTCTCTGAGGAGATTGAATCTTCGATCAAGAAACTCATTGCAGAAGTTCTCAAAGAAGGTGGATATGAGGAGCATGCGTAGCGAGACCGAGTGGCTTTAGTATTCAACCGCCTCTCTCGCAAAAGCGACACCTCTGACTGTCATTGCGAACGAAGTGAAGCAATGTCCGTAAAAGCAGTTACTTCGCAATCCAGATAGACTTCAAATCTTATCTGGATCGCCGCGGCTTCGCCTCGCGATGACAAGGTTGATTTAGAATCTCAGAATAACAAAACAAAAAAATCTGATTTTACCTTTTTATTTCATAGCTGATGCTACTAAGAGTACATACGATCAGTTGAGTAATCTTTGATGGATCGGTCGAGCGTGTTGAAATCCCAACAAAAAGCTGACTTATTGGGATCCTTCCTCATCACAATCCGCTGACAACTATCGTTAGTCCTGGGATTCTTAGACTACTCCCCAACTCAAAAGAGGGGGAGTGAGTTTCTAGAAGGGACTGAGTTCCTCTTTGAGGATGAGCGGATTGCGATCGCGATTGGAGATGGAGTCTGCTATACAGATGGACAGGCGGTGATGCTTTTTGTCGCATCAGCTACGACTAATCCACAAAAATGATGAGCAAGTTTTACAAGAGATGAAGCAAAAACTTGAGGGCTCAGATTCAGCAAATCAGATCTGAATGAGACTATGAAGAAATAGAAAGAGCTTATCTTCACTTACAAAAACTGACTGCTGACTTAAAACTCCTCAAGATCAAGGAAAGAAGCTCGAAAAATAACAATATAAGCTAAGAAGATATTACAACTCCTCATTGTAAATGAGGCGAGAAAAATTACCCCTCCGAACTGTCATTGCGAACGGGTGAAGCAATCTAGATTAAAAAGCAACTTTTTATCTGGATCGCCACGGCTTCGCCTCGCGATGACATGCATAAATAAAAAAAGCTGACTTTTTTATCTTTTTATTTCCTGATTTTTCAGAAGATGGCTGCGATTAAGCAAGTAAAATCTAAAAATCAAATCCGTCAAAAATCTTCAAAAAGATCATCAAGGCTCTAGAAATCGTCTCTACGATCAAGCTTCAGAAGCTCAAATCTGCGATGATGAACTATAGGGCATTTATGAGATCATTTTTTTGGGTGCTAAGAAAAAAATTAGATCTGAAGTCAATATCTTTGATTTTTGATGAAATGCAGCGAGATGCCTCTGGTAAAGTGCTCTTGATCGTTGCTACAAGTGATAGAGGGCTCTGCTGAGCGATCAATTCAAGGATTTTTTAGGCAAATGGAAGAAAAAGTACTGAAAATCAAAAAGAGAATGTTGATATTTTTCGTAGTTGGGAAGAAGGGAGTAGATTACTTTGTTAGAAATGGGCGAAATGTTGTTGGATCAGTAGTGATTACAGATAAGGTAGAACTCAAGAGACTAAGCCTATTGCTCTCTATATCAAAAAAAGCCTTGGAAGAGAAGAAATACTCGAAAATAAAAATCTATTTCAACTATTTCAAAAATACAATGCAACAGTATTTAACCAGGTTTAAACTTTATCCTCTAGATGAGGAAAGCCTGGGAGATTTTGTGAGTTTTATTGAGCTAGAGGAAAGTGAACTCAGCATTGATGAAACTAGAACACTGATGGTCGAGCCGAATTTATCTGAATTTAAGTTTGAGTTTCTCAATCTAATGATTAGAAATATTTTGTATTCAGCGGTATTGAACAATAAAACTACCGAGCACGCCTCTAGAATGATTGCGATGAAAAGCGCAAAAGATAACTGCACGGAAGTCATTACTCAGCTCAAAATCCTCTACAATAAAAACCAGACAAACTAAAGTTACTCAAGAAATCAGTGAGATCGTGAGTTCAAAGTCAGCTATAGAATAATCCCACTTCTCAATATCAAGGAAGATGAGAAAAACAAAAAAATCTGACTTTTTATCTTTTTTTATACGCTATCATGCTAGGGAAAAATCGTTTCAGTAAAATGAGTCGTTGTGGAAGTTGCTTTTTGATCAGCAGGTTCCTAAGGTTTATGATGCACTCAAAGTCCTTTCAAAAAAATGCGAATGGCAATGAAGTAGTCATAGAAGCGCTCCAGATTCTTGAGAATGGGATTGTCAGAGGAATCGCAATGGACTCGACTGATGGGCTTAAGAGATGAGATTCTGTAGAAAATACCTGATCTCCGATCAAAGTACCTGTTGGGAATGAGGTTTTTGGGACATATTTTTCAATGTTTTTAGGGCAGAATATTGATGGTGAACAACAAGTTTCTGGAGTTGATCAATGGCCAATCCACAGAAAACCTCCAGTTTTTGCATCTTTGAGTACCAAAGCTCAGATTCTAGAAACCTGAATCAAAGTCATCGATCTCCTCGCACCGATTATGAAAGGAGGTAAAGTCTGACTTTTTGGTGGTGCTGGAGTTGGGAAAACGGTTGTGATTATGGAGCTTATCCACAACATTGGGCATCAACATAGTGGAGTTTCTGTAATGGCTGGAGTATGAGAGAGAACCAGGGAAGGAAATGATCTCTACCATGAGATGAAAGCCTCTGGAGTACTTGAAAAAACTGCCATGGTCTACGGGCAAATGAATGAAACCCCAGGTCCAAGAGCCAGAGTTGCTCTTACTGGACTTACTATGGCTGAATATTTCCGTGATAAGGAGGGGAAAGATGTACTCTTTTTTATTGATAATATTTTCCGTTTTACTCAGGCTGGAGCTGAGGTTTCAGCATTGCTTGGAAGGATCCCATCGGCCGTTGGATATCAACCAACCCTAGCAAGTGAGATGGGAACTCTACAAGAGAGAATCACCTCAACTGATAAAGGATCTATCACTTCTGTTCAAGCGGTATATGTACCAGCTGATGATCTCACAGATCCTGCTCCTGCGACTACGTTTACTCACTTGGATTCAACTATTGTGCTCAGTAGAGCTATTGCTGAAAAAGGAATCTATCCTGCGGTAGATCCGCTCGAGAGCTATTCTCTCATCCTTAATCCAAGTGAACTTGGAGAGAGACACTATAAAGTAGCTAAAGAGATTCAGAGAATCCTACAAAAATACAAAGAACTTCAGGATATCATCACAATCCTTGGTATGGAAGAACTAGGAGTTGAAGACAAGGTAACTGTCTATAGAGCTAGAAAAAAATTGAAAAAAATTTCTATCTCAGAGTTTTTGCTGTAGCTGAGCAGTTTACAGGAATGCCATGAAGTTATGTGAGTCTAGAAGATACAATTAGCAGTTTTGAGAGAATTATTGCTGGAGAGGTAGATGAAATTCCTGAGGATTTTTTTCCTTTATAAAGGAACTCTCCAAGAGGTGATTGATGCTTATCAAGAAAGTAAGAAATAAACTATTATTTTTTTGAAAAAAAGAAATCTGATTTCAGAGGTGAAGTCAGATTTTTTTAATTTTTCTGTCCAGTAATTAAACTTTATATCTTGACTTTTTTTAAGAAAAAAACTATATTTATATTTTTGTTAAATAAAAAAACTTTTTTTAACATGAAAAAAATTATCTTCAATTGCTTCGCGCAATAAAAGAGCGAGGCGTAGAAACTAGCGATCGTACCGGAACTGGTACCCTAACGCTCCCTGGTTACCACTATACTTGTCCATTATACATGGATAATGATGGGATTATTCACAATTTTCCACTTTTGACAACCAAAAAGGTCAGTCTAAAATCTGTTTTTGAAGAGCTGATGTGGAAGCTTCAAGGAGATACGAATATTCGTTATTTGCTCGAACACAACAATCACATCTGGACAGAATGGCCGTTTCGGAAATGGCTCAAAAAGACTGGGCAGTTTGATAAGATTCAAATGTGGGCAGACGAGGAGAAAACTCGTTATAGTGATGAATGGATACAAAAGAAAGCTGAGTTTGAACAGAAAATCTTAAATGATTCCGACTTTTGTAGTAAATGGGGGAATCTTGGGAAAACCTATGGATATCAATTCCGCAAATTTGGAGCATTAGATTTGATGGCTCTCAATATTCCTGAGGATATTGCAGAGAAACTTACCATTGATGATATGAGGAGATTGCATGCGGCAAATCCTGGGAAGGACCAGCTTATGGAAGCAGTTCATCTGATCAAGGACAATCCAGAGTCTCGACGAATTATTATCTCTCTTTGGAATCCCAACGAACTTGATGAGGAATCTACACTACTTCCCCCTTGTCCTGCGTTTTATCAGTTCTTTGCTAATGAGGATGGGATGCTGCATCTAAATCTCTACCAGCGTAGCTGTGATACCTTTCTTGGTGTTCCATACAATACTGCTCAAGATGCCCTCTTTCTCTGCATGATGGCACAGGTAACAGGACGTAAAACCTGTAGTGTTCAATCACATGTTTGGTGATGCACATATTTATCTCAACCATCTTGATCAGGTCAATCAGCAGCTTGAACGAGTCCCTAATCAGCTTCCCAAACTTAAAATCAATCCTGAAGTCAAAGATATCTTAGACTTTACCTGGAACGATTTTGAACTTATTGACTATAACCCCCAGAAGCCGATCAAAGCGCCAGTTTCTATCTAATTGAATGCAAAAACTCCTAAGGATTTTTCCTAGGAGTTTTTTTCTGATTTTAGAGTCGAAAATTTGCTTTATTTTTGATTTGTGAGTATACTTAGAAATGTTTATTTTATATCAGTTTTGATGAAGGAATCTATTTTTCTTTAATAAACAACAGCTCCAGATTATCCGTTGGTATAACTACCTTTTATACCTTATTTTTTTGAATATTGAGTCTGGTTTTTTTGGTTTTTTTGATATCACTGCTCGTGGTAAGCGGACTGGTAATGTTTCCTATCTTTTCTGAAGTATACGGGAAAGAAACTGGTGATACAACAAGGATAGAAAAATCAGATAAGAACTAGCTATATGGATCAGCGCTCTGTAATTAATAGTTTCTCATGATTTCATGTGCAAATGCTTTGAGGTCCTGTTCAATCTCTTACTGGAGGATTTAGCTCACAAGACAATTTGATCAATTTTTAGCGGACTTATCTTACCAAGAACAGTTCTTATTGATCAAGCAAAATGGAATACCTATGCGGAACCAATTCTCAATTCTACCTATGATAAAAAAATCTGATTAATAGCTACTTTCTGGATATCTTTGTAACTCCTCTTCAAAAAAACTACACTGAATACAAAGCCCTATGCAGGACTTCCAGTTCAGTGAGATATAAAAGCAGTTTTTGGACTTTCATGCTTGGATACTATTTCGGCAGGAAGTTTTGTCTGCCAACACTATGTCAATCAATTTCTCAAGAGCTTTTATGTTTTATGATTTAGCTTGAGTTGGAGGGAATAATGCTACGAGCGATACCTTTACCGTTAATACTCAACCAATCCCTGATGAATTCTTTACTATCTATGAAAAGTTAAAAATATAATTCCGATAACCAAAAAAAGATTTTGTAGCGGAATTCTTCAATATCTCCAATATGGAGGGAAAAATGACAACCGCTTTTGAGAGATTTTTTAGTGACTGTGGAAGTGAGGAATATGCTACCTATACTGAGCTCAGAGACTTTCTAACTATTAAAGAGTCTCTTGCTTTGGGATATGTAGATGCGAAAAGTTTCTTCATCTAAGCTACTGAACGAATATAAACTCTTTTGTAATGCAACAGCTTCTATATAAAGCACTTTTTGGCTTCAGAAGATGCAAATAGTTTACTTCAGTCTTATCTCTTTTCTCTCTGATCTCTTATTAAAGGAGTCTAATAGAAATTGAGAACTGATTAATCAATTTACTAGAGATTTTACCTACTGGTATAATGTTAGTATTGTAGATCCCTATTTGAAAGATGAGAAGTCAAAAATAGATAAAGAAACGAGAAATACTTTAACAACCAGACTTTTCTCTATTCATAATGGGAATAAAACACTGAACTTTATTGGACTTGCAAAACAAACCACGCTTACTATTGATACTACAAGCACACTTTGAACTCCAGAAAAATCTAACTCTCAAAAACTTAGAAGAACTCTTTAGAGCTAATCTTCCAAGCCAATTTAGACTAACTTCACTTACCAATCAAGAGGAAACTGAAAGTTTAATAGTAAAGGGACTTGATAGAGATACCGATGTGAGGTTAGAAGCTGTGATTAAGTTTGATGGCGTCAAACTCTATGTCGAAAAAGGTCTCAATCTCCGGAAATAAAGCATTGGAATCATTTGTAAATGCTCTACTAGAAAGAGATCACTATGTCTTTGTAAAGATGCTTCAGCTGATTAGTGATAATCTTGCGATTGCAGATCAGAGTTCAACATTAAAACTTGATCTTTGTGCTGAGCTTAAGCAAAAATATCCAACTGGATTACTCCTCTGTTCTGATAGTAAAATACAAATCGAAAAAAAGGCCAAACAGAGCAAGCTTCTGGGACTATTTATACCTTCCTACTCCAAAAAGGAAGCCTGATTTGAGTAGAAATATCAGATAAAATTTTTAGAAACCAAAGTCCTTCAAAATCTAGATATCTGAAAAAAATTACTAAAGATACTCTTGCACCTATGCTCCCTGTAATTGTTAATTACGAGCCAAAGGATGAGATTTCTGGTTTCGGAATGAAAGAGCAACTTTTGGTTAATGATAAGTTTATGAAATACTTCTCAAAAGCTCCAAAAAGTAGAAGTTAGCTGAGGTAGTGTAAGGATTTACTTTGAAGTTGAGGGTATCAACTTTATTGGAGGATATGATGTAGTGACTAACCGTTTAGCTCCGATTTCTCTTGATTTCTGAGCTGCGAGAAAACCGATCATTATCCAAAAGATGGAGCTCAATCTTGATGATCAGCATAGAGATGAATTGAATGCCTTTTTGCTCAATCCAATCAACTATGTACAAAAGATCAATCCAAACCTTGTGAAAAAAATATTTTTGTAGATGGGAAACTTACCCTTTCACAAGAGAACAAATAAAAAAAGAAACCTGAAACTTAATTCAGGTTTTTTTATTTTTTTGAAAAATGCTAAAAGCTGATTTGCTACGAGATTCCAGAGATATCCCGCAGTCAGGCTTCAGCTTTTTCATTGGGGAGGCATCATAGTTTCCTGCCCAGACACAGAGGATTTTTCTTTTTTGCTGTATGTACTCAACAGGTCCAACCATCAATAAAGTGTCTAGAGGTTCCAGATTTTACGCTCCATCCTGGCATATTGAGATAATTATCCACTCAGAAACTGATTGTTCTATACTGATTTTTTTGCTTAAAATATCTGCTACCTCAGAAATTGTCGATTGATACTCGTCAGCTAGAGCTCAAGAAGTCAAAAAGACTTTCCATAAGCTAGCAAACTCTAGAGGAGAAAGCTCATAGGTTCCAAGCCCAACTGAGAGGCCCAAATTGTGAGCATTAAAAGTCTGACTCTCTTGAAGGATGACATCTGGCTCAGTATTGGCGATTTCTTGTCTTAATCTATTGATAAATGCGATAAACTCCTCAACTCCTGCGTCATGGAGGAGCTTTTACAGCTGGGATATTTAAGCTACTTCCTAGAGCAGTTGCTAAGCTGACTTCTCCATAGTAGGAAAGTGAAAAGTTTTTGGGGCTATAGATCTGCTCCTCATCCAAATAATAGGAAACCGGCTCATCAACTATCATACTTCCTCAGGTCAGTCCTAACTTTTGCAATGCAAAAATATACAAAAAAACGGCTTAATTGCCGATCCCGTCTGCCTCTTACTGAGACATCAATTCACCTCTCAGCTTTTCTTATCATCAAATGCCCTACAGGTATTCATCGTTTGTACATCCCTCGCTCATTCAAGACCAAGACGCAGCAGTCTCACATTCAGACTTGTAATCTATATTCCTCGCTCTGAGCGATACTCTCTCCTACTTTCTGATACAAATTGAGATCAAATGAGGAAAGCTGATTTGGACTACTTTTTCTGATAATAGGCATTAAAATGCTGAGCCTGTGTAGGAACGGGAGCATGAAGTTCCTTGTCTGAAACTGGAGGAAGTTCATCTTGATTTTTTACACAATGATTCCTCGGCGATAAGCGGACAAATAACTTTTGCTCTGGTTTTTATCTTTTTTGAATCCTGAGGCATTGAGCGGATTTTTTTCCAGTTTGTGCGGCCGCAATCAAAAAACTCAACTCTGATGGGAAAAGTGCAGAACATTCCTTTTGAAAATAGTTGAGACAAGCAGCTCTATATCCACGGATTCCATTTAAAAACTCTACATTATTCAAATAGGCAAGGAGGATCTCATCTTTTGAATGATGAAGAGAAAGATTAAAAGGCGATCAGCATTTCTTTGATCTTTGTGCTCCAGGTTCTATGGTAACTTTTTCCAAGTAATTTTTCACTAATTGCTGAGGAATAGTAGAAGCTCATTGCCTTCTTCCGTGTCATTGAAGGTTAAATCTAATCGCTCTGAGTACTGCAATTGGATCGATTCCTAAGTGCCAATAATACCTACGATCCTCTACGCCAACAATTGCTTGCTTGAGATTTTCAGGGATCTGATCTAATGTTTCATATCCTTGCATCTTAATTCCACTGATAAGTTGTCCATTGGTGTCTTTCAAAAACTTGATTATTAAGGGTTGGAAGCGGATATTTGTATAGACAGTTAAGCAAGAGAAAAAGTGCTATTCCTCACAGGAGGATAAAGAGACAGAAAAATTCAGATTTTTTTGATTTTTCAGAAATATAGTTCTCTCATCTATCTAAAAATCAAGATAAAGACTTCGATTCTGAGCATACGAAAACTTAGCTAAAAAACAAGAAAAAGTGCCTTATGAAAAGACACTTTCTCTACGAGTTTATATTCTATACATTAAACTTGAAAATAATCACATCTCCGTCCTGTACGATATATTCTTTCCCTTCCAGACGAATCAGTCCTTTCTCTTTGGCTTTTGCCCAGCTTCCGGCTTCCAAAAGTTTATCAGTACTCACCACTTCAGCCTTAATAAATCATTTTTCAAAAATCTGAATGGATCGCTCAAGCTGCCTGCGGAGCTGTAGAATCTACAGGAATTGTCCATGCTCTTGTCTCCTTCTCCCCAGTTGTAAAATAATACATCAATCCAAGCTGCCTAAAGGCAAGCCCAATCAAATCATCCAAGGTAGGAATTGAATTATCTCCATGAAGTTCTAAGAGCTCAGTTAAAAATTCTGCTCTCTCTTCTGGAGAAAACTCCATCATTTCGGATTCAAGTTTTACGCAGACAATAGCCACTGGAGCATTGAGTTTTTGTTCAAATTCTTTTTTTAAGAGCTTCAGCATTAGCTAAATCCTCCTGTGCAATATTCAAAGCATAGATGAAAGGTTTTTAGCGTCAAGAAGTTATAAGATTTGATGAGTTTTAAATCCTCAGGTGAAAAGTCAGATTTTTATAGTATTCGCAAGATTCCCTTCCATAAGTACCTTTTGAATCGCTTCTAGAATCTCCACAGTTCTCTTTTCATCTTTATTTTTGAGTAATTCTGGCTTTTTTTCTGAAGATTTGGTAGATTTTTTTCTCAATCTGTTCAAGATCAGCAAAGATAAGTTCAGTATTGATAATTTCTCTATCTCTGAGTGGATCAACTCCTCACTCTACATGCACGATATCTGAATCATTAAAATGTCTCAGTACCTGAACAATTGCGTCTACCTCTCTAATATGTGAAAGAAACTTATTTCCAAGTCCTTCTCCTTTGCTCGCCCCCTTAACAAGCCCGGCAATATCCACAAATTCAGTATGTGCATAGACAATTTTTGTGTCTTTGACATCTCAGAAAGTGCATCCATTCTAGGATCTTTTTACATCTACGATCCCAACATTAGGCTCGATGGTACAAAAAGGGAAAAATTTTTCAGCAGGAGCAGAATAAGACTTTGTCAAAGCATTAAAGAGTGTAGACTTTCCAACATTAGGCAGTCCAACAATACCAATCTTCATTATCAATAGTGCAAAAAGGTAAAAAAATCTGATCTTTAGTGTAGCGAATCGCTCACAAAAAGCAATGTAAAAAGCAACTTCCCTCTTTTAGTCTATTTCGTCGACTTCAACCAGTATTTTTCTTTTTTTGTAGACTTTGCATCGCTTGAGAAGGAGAAAACAGCAATATCCTAGGATTGTAATCACCCAAACAAGCAGCCTAACAACTCAATACAATAGCAAATATATCGCAAAAATTGCTGCAATCTGAAACACTGGGTTCTGATAGAGTTTAGTGAGTTGTTCTAAAACCACTGAGCATACTTTGAAGTTAATCGTTTTTTTGTGTATCCACAAGTCCTCATCGAACATTTGTTTTTAAATTTCACCAGAGCTTAGAGAGTTCAGTCTCAAATTCAGACTTCTCTTCTTTTTTTCGGGAGAGGTAGTTTCTGCGCTTCACCATGCTGAGAAGATCACAGGGAAAGTGGATTTGTCGAGGTCTGAATAATTTTATCGCTCCAAGTTCAGATCTGATCACAGCTAAAAGGAAAGCTACTATTCATCCCGAGGAGTGCAAAGCCAAACATGATTGTCATAATCATTGTAAACCAATATCCTGTACGAGAGAAATACTGGAATCGAGCTACTTTTTCTCACCTCAGAAAAAAATACTCTCATAGATACCTTAGAATCCAAGCTGTTCCGAGTAAAGAAATCCATAATGCGATTACCGTTTGCCAATTATTTTTGGGGGCAGGAGCATTGATAAAATGAGCCCTACGAAAAAAATAGTTCAATAGATCCAGATCTTTTTTTACTTTTCTGAGGTCAATTGCAAGAAATGGCAATACGATAAAAAAAGATACAAAAAGCAGTCCAGCAACAAGTGCTCTTTTTGCTAAGAAAAGTTCATAAAAAAAGACAAAAATAGAGCACACTTGCAAGTACTAAAAAGATAATAAATCTGATTTTTGTTTTTTTGTTCAAGTTTCATTTAAAAATCAGAACAAGCTAAAAATTTCTCCTGAAAGATCAGAATGACTGCAACTCATAAAATCATCGCTGGCAAAAAGGAACCGCCTGATCTGCCATCTTTTGTGAAAGGAAGGTAGCTTTTTTTCTGATAGAGTTTTGTCTGAATAAAGTACCAAACGAGTCAGATTCCTCAGCTAAGGGTAAGGAAAAAAACAGGAATGCAAGCACTTGATCAAGTGTTGAGAGTTGATGATTGAGTCCAGCATAGAGCAATCCTCCCAAGTATGGAGAGATAATCACATCTCAAAAACCAAGTCCTTCCTCTTTTACTCAGTATTTTTACCTTTACTACTCGCCTTGCAGCTCCATAAAAGCAATAAAAAAAGAACATGAGAAAAAAACTAGACCTCACCAAAGTATTTTTCATAGGGAAGAGTCCAGCAAGCAAGCCAACTCAGAAACTTCCCATTCCTACAAGAACCAGAGGAATATGCACCTCGTACCACAATACATCATATACCAATAGAAGCCAAAGAATCCAAGCATTTACTATCCAAAACATCATAACTCAAAGTCCTTGTGACCACAAATACCAGTACAATAACCCAAAAAAATCATAGCTGAACCTAGCTCTAGTATCGGATACAGCCAGGAGATTTTTTTCTATGGCAATAACGACACTTTCCTCACTGAAAAAAAGAAAGCTCAAAAGCGGAATCAGATCATAAGGATACAGACGATGCTTGCAAGTTGGACATTCTGATCTTCCCCAGAGGATAGAACTAGCCTGTTTTTCGAGTAGTTGCGTCTCCTCGTCTAGAAAGTATTACTGACCCAAATGAGCCGAAAAATCAGTCAGAGACCGCATGCAACGATCAATCAAAAGAGCATTTTTGTATTTGCAGGGGGTAAATTCGCTCTTTACTATATCTTTTCTCGAGAAGTTTTCAAATAAAAAGAAAGCTGACCTGTTTTTTTCCAAGTCAGCTTTTTGAGGGATTATTCCTTAATGATCTGAGGGGCAAAGATCGGCACCTCAATATCTTTTCACTGATGATCTTCAGCTTTTTTTCTTTTTGATTGAAAGAGTTTTTTTGAGTAAGAGATATCCTCCTAGCACGGCTAAGGCACATCACAGAAACTGAAATGCCACATTCATACCAACCAGAGCAGTAAGAAGTCCGATTCCAAGTGAACCGATAATCTCTCCAATTTTACTAGAGAATTCTTGCATTCCAGCGATGAGCCCTTTATCTTTTGGTTTTTGCATATCCTAGGATGAGTGCTGAGGGTGATTGGCTGTAGCATTGCTATTGCTAATGACAGTCCAAAAACTGGCAACCACAATAGTCATAAAACTACTTGTGCTTCCAAGCCAAAAAGAATAACCCAGCTGAGAATAAAACAAGTATCGTAATCAGGATTTTTTTACTATATTTATCTCAGATATTTCCAATCAAGATATTGACTAAGTATGGCAACCTCATCACTGCAAACAGAATCGCAATCTCGGAGAGGGAGAGATTATTCTGCATAGCAACAAGTGGGATAAAGAGGAATCCAACATAATTCATAAAAATTTACAAGTGCCTGAGAGGAAAGTGCTACATACATATTTCCATCGTAGCTCTTCATTGCTTCAAACATCTTTTTTCCAAGGAGAAAGTGAGAAAAATCTCCCTAAAATAGAGTAAAAGCATATTCTTTTTTTCTGAGGATATCTTCCATATTTTGATATTCTTCATCAATTTCATACTCAAAGGGAAGGTCAGTATTTTGTTTTTTTAGATATTTTTCACCACGTTTTGCTAAACTTACGGCGAACAAAATCCTGAATTTTTGAGTCCTGTAATATTGATAGAATCGCGAAGATTACTACGAATAGATACATATATGGCAAATCTAAATACTTGACTAAAAAAATGCACTAATCAACGCTCCAATCACATAGGCCATATTAATACTTGAGAAGTAGACTCCAAGTATCTTACTACGATTATTTGTTTGAGTTTTTTCAATACAAGGTACGATAGGTCGTATACATTGTTGAGCTTCCAATACCATTGAGAATCACTGCACAAATAAGAAAAAAAGCTGACTGCTCAAATCCTGCCCAAAAGTAGAATGCCCCTGAAATCGCATACCAAATCTTTCCATAGAGCAAAAGATACTTTGACATTCCTTTGTCGTTGAGAATTCCGATAGGAATAACTGTTAAGAGCTTGATTATTGGAAGGAGCGTTCAAATGAGGGTTAGATTGAGTCCGCTACCGATAATACTTTTTAACATAAATAGAGGTATCAGCTCCTAGTCCCCACCCCATTGTAAATAGGAAAAAGTGAGATAGACACCCATTTAATAGAAAATGGGATTTCAGCTAATTGTTTGATTTTTCTCGGATAATGTCAGTTTTTTTGTTTTCTTTGCCATTGAGCATTTTTGAGTAAATAATTTACATTTTCTGAGTATAATTTTTGAAAAAAAGCAAAAAAAGCTGAAATAATCTCACTGATTTCTCTCTTGACTTCTCTATATTTACATAATAACAGGATCCTAAATTTTTATTTCTCCTTGCATTTAAGATTTAAAAGGCTTACACTGAGGAAAAAGAAATCTGATTTTTTTATCTCGTTTTGCTAATGAACATGAAGCGAAAAACCGAGTACTCAAAATCTTAGCTGGTCAAACTCTAGGACTACACTGCTGGAATATTGCCAGAAAAAAAGTATTTTTTTAAACTACTATACTTTTGCCTTAAAACCGCTCAATATCCCTCTTCGAAAGACAACGCTTACCCTCAAAAAGCTTAAGTCTATCGATATGCGAATGGGAGAAAAAGACACATTTTTCTCATCTCAGATTACCTTCATCAGCTCAAGAGAGGTCCTCTTTCTGCAGAAACACTTATGCAGCTCAAGGAAAATATCGCTCAGGAAATGAGACAGCAGTTTGAACTCTCAAAAGAAAAGAAACTATCAGGATTTTTCCTTTGCTCAGGAAGAAGGACTTAGTGAACATTATTATGGGCAAGATATTGATGATCTTCTTGAACCGACAATTCAAAGAGTTTGGGAGAACCTGGATGCCTTCATCTGATCTCCACGACACGAAAGAATCCTGAATATTCTAGCAACTCCTCATGATGCCATTTATATTGAGGAGCCAAGAAAAGCCAGACTTTAACGCAATGAGGGTTCAGACTGAGCGTCTTGATGCTCTTCGCCATGTCAATATCATGGCTGCTCCAGACTTTTGAGTCGTATTTCAGGATAATAAGTATCTTATTCTTGATCGAAAGTCAGGTAGAATCAGCGATGAGACTAGGACTCCTGAAAATCTCACTGATCAGCTCAAAGTGTATGCACTCAAGCTCCTTTTTAAAAACTCAATGACAGCACAGAACTCTGAAATATCAATATTGAAGCATATGAAATCTATCTACCAAGTATGCAGAGTTTTTGAGGTAGGATAAAAGCAATCGGATATTGATGCTATCGTTGAAAAATCAAGGAAGATACTGATTTTCAAAAAGACCTTTTTTTATTAGTGATAATGTGCTTTTTCCCATCAAGCTACTTTAGGGCGTACGACTACCTTAAGTAAATGTGAAAAAAATGTACTTTTAGAGAAGCGTGTGAAAAAGCTAAAACAATTTGAATAGTTTTTCAAAGGTATCACTTTAAAAAAATAAAAAAACTTGAATCTAAGTTCAGGTTTCTTGTTTATTTATAAATAGATACTAGAAATAATATAGACTCCAAGAATAAGCATTAGTATTCCAACTCCCAAATGGATCAGCTTTGTATTTTTATTTCTCAACTTGGCAAGCTTCTCAACGCTAGATTTTCCTGTTCATACGAGGAAGGTTATTGCAAGCATGGGGAGAATAAAGATGAAATTATACAGTGCTAGATATCCCATACCTAATAGATTGAGTTCATTACTTTGAGCGGAGAGGGTCCAAGAATCACAATATATGGACCAGAAGAACAAGGAAGAAGGAATAAACTTACTAAAATACCAATTCCAAATGCACCAATAGGAGAGAGCACTCATTGGATGAGTTTCATCATGGTTGGTCTCCATTGGCGAGGGACTTCCATGAGAAAAACCTTTCCATACCAGAAGTAGTCTTTAATATTCGCCAATCAGATCACAATTCAAATCACACCGATAATCCACTTGAAAATTGAGGTTTCCGCTGTAGAGGTGGCTAAAAAGCTTGAATACTCATATCCCCATCAAAAAAAATAGGAAAGGAATATTGCCAGTGAAAATAAGACTCCAGAGAAAATCGTTCTCTTTCTGCTTTTTTTGACTTACTTAAAATTGTAGAGAGGAGTAGCAACATAACTGCAAATGCACAAGGATTGATACTATCACCAAGAGCTGTTGGAATCAGGATTCCTATGAATTTCCATGGAGATTGTTCACTATTTTTTTACCACTGTCTGCTAAAAGTAGGCTGAGTTCAAGTCTGATTTGTAGCTTCTCATAATTCTTCTCCCTTTTTCAAAATAATTTATGATTTCTGTAGGACCAATCAATGAAGTCTGAATTTTATCTTCTTTTTCAACAAGCATCAATGGGATTTTTGTTTCTGTGATTGGAAGGTTGATTTGAGCGAGCTTGTCTTCGAGGATTTGGAGATTTTTCTGGGTGATTTCGTATCTCATATTTAGTGATTTTATAGGTATCTTCTATATGATGATCTTCGAAGTACCTCTGCGTCTTAGCACAATAACTACAACCTTCTCCATAGAAATAATGATATTCATCAGCAAAAAGAACACCTCCGAGCAAATACATTCCTCAGAGCAAGAGAGAGAAAGTTTTTTTAAGCATTTATATTTAATGAAGAGTAAAATCTTGTTTTATAGCCCCATTTTTTTCTAGCGAAGTAGCTCTCTTTTGCCTCATATACGACCTGAAGCTGCACAGATTTTCAGAGACTCGTTGTCAAAAGTGACTCTACAAGCTTTTTGATCTCTTCATTTTTTTGAGGAGCATCTCTGCGATTTTTGGTAATAACAATGATCTCAACAGTATTTTTCACTAATAGCCTCAATGATCGCTTGATCTTTGAGATTTGCCTGAGCGGTTGGCTTTGGAATTTGAGCGACAACAGACTGCCAAAGTGATTTCAAATCATTAGTTCAAGATTGCATTTGACTCGATGCAGTAACTGGCTGGGGTTCAGCTTTTTGGAGCTGCTGGTACTGGCTGAGTTGATGGAGATTCTTCCTTTACAACTTCAGATTGAACAGGTCAAAGAGCCGAAGTTGTGACTTCACTCTTTGACTCTGAATTTACTGGTCAAGATTCAGGTTTCTGCTGCTGAGGAACTGGAGCTTGAGCTACACTTATAACAACTGGGGTAGAAACCGATGACTGAGAAACTTGCGGAATTGAGCTACTAGTAAGCTGTTTTTCTGGATTAAGATAGTTATTTAGTGAGATTTTATATGCAACAATCGGGTAAGGATATCGTCTCAAATTGCCTAAAAATCTCTCAAAAAAATCGAGCAAATCCTCAGATAAAAAAATCTGTATCTTCCAAAAGATGCTGATCAATATATCCAATAGTCTGTTTAGTAAATTGTCAGAGATCAACTCCACTTTGAGCAATAGTATCCAAAAACTCAAAAATCTGATTTCTGTCTCCTTTTTTTGATGGTTTCTAGTAGCGTTTTTATGGTATTTTTCTCCAGCTACCCCAAGAAATTTTGTAATATTCCCCTCAGTAATCTCTCAGAGAATACTCACCTGATCTATATATTTCACAGCATCTCTCACACATCATTCGGAGATATTTGCGATTGTTTCTAGTGCTGGAAGCGTGTACCCAAGCCCCTCAGCCTTGCAAATCTTTTCTAAGTGCAAGGTCATCGCCTGTGTTGGCACTTTTCTATAGTTAAAAAAACCTGACAGCGAGAGATAATCGTGTCTGGGACTTTGTGGATTTCAGTCGTCGCAAAAATAAAGCAGACATTACTTTTTGGCTCCTCGATTGTCTTTAGGAGAGCATTAAATGCCCCCTTACTGAGCATATGAACCTCATCGATTACATAGATCTTCTTTTGGAGTGTTGTGGGTGGATAGAGTGCTTTGTCTATAATTTCCTCTCTAATATTGTCCACTCCTGTATGAGAAGCTGCATCGATCTCAGTATAATCCAGACTTGTTCCCGCATTGATGAGTTGACAATTACTACATTCATTGCAAGGATTTCCATTTTGAAGATTAAGACAGTTGAGTCCCTTTGCAATCAGCCTAGCTGAAGTAGTCTTTCCAGTTCCTCTCGGTCAAAAAGAAGATAGTTATGATGGATCTTATCTCTAGCAATCATCTGAGCTTTGAGAATATCACTAATATGCTCTTGTCCGATCATCTCATCAAAGGTCTGAGGACGATACTTGTTTGCGAGGCTCATCAAAATACACAAAAATAATAAAAAAATCTGAATTAAAAGTGTATGATTTTTCTTCTAAGTTTTTCAAGTGATGATGAGCGAGGGAAGATCAGATTTTTGTCTTTTATAGTATTGACTTCTTTAGTCTTTTTGGTTATAGTATGTTAATTTATTTTTTTATCTTTGCTTGGTTGATGGAGAATATTGAGAAGAAAAAGGCTGCTCAAGGAGGAAGAAAAAGGCTGCTCAAGGAGGAAGAGAAAGCGCTAATCAACTCAAATGAAACTCAAATCTCAGAGTCTAATCCTTCTGAGCATATTTGTCGTAAAGTCTCCGAGCAATGTTTTGGTACGCTCTCCTCGGTAGCTAAGGCTAGAAGGAATGCTCGTAATCCTCTCCCCCTGATAAGGAACAATCACTAAAAATGACCTATCTCAAGAGACTTCATCTGAACTTTTATTCTCCCAAAAAAATACCTATCTGCAGTATGTCTCTCTTGAGAATATCAAGAAAGTGATGGGATTTCGTCCTTATCTAGAAGAGATAGGAATAAAAAAATCACGGCTGAAAACTTTCAAGAGATCCTTGCACTTTCTCATGCGGAACTTGAACGTCTGATGATCATAAAAAAAGGGGCTGGAAAAGATAGGTATCACACTCTGAGATCAGGTTTATGATCTTGATGTTCTATCTGGACTCTATCTGGAAGATATTCTAAAAGCTCAGGAGATGCTTCCACTTTTGAGGAAACTGGGAATCCCTATCAAGAATAGTAATCTCTTTAGTGTTTGTGAAACGAGTAAACGCGAGCTTAAAAAAACTCCTCAGACTCAAGCCAAGACTTGATAAAGTTCGAGGTGATGAGAGTGAGAAATGGGAAACTCCACTCTCAAATACGATCAAAAAAGTTAGAAAGCAAGATCTCAAACTCCTAGCACAGCTTCCAAAGGAACTAAAAGATAAACTTACTATCTGAATACTCCCTATTGCACTTTGTCTACTCAAGAGTGCAGACCTCCAAGAAATCAGAAACTATCATCTAAGGAAAGCCGCTTATCTCAAGCATTACCAAACACTCTCTGATCAGCATTATACCCTTCTTTTTTTATGGAAGGAGGAGACGAGTATTGGCAGGATATGCTAGATGATTCAGTTGAGGAACTGGAGGAAGAATCTCAGGAACTACTCTCCACTCTCAGGCAACCTGAAACAATCAAGCAAGAACTCCCTTGAGAAGAGCAGAAAAAAAGCTACACGAAGTAATCAAATGAGAGGAAGGAGAATATCCTGGGAAAGAAATGGAGATTCCAACGCTTCCAACATTATGAAAAATATAATAAAGCTGAGATCAGACAGCAAGAACTTTGATTTTGCTATGGGTATAGTGGTATTGAAATGCTGAAAAAGTCTAATCCCTTTGAAGTATTGATCAAGACTTCAATGAAAAATCACTGAGCAAGGGCGAGAAGTCAGACTTCCTTTTGGCTGAGATGAGAGGCATAGAACTTGGATCCCTGTCTCGACTGAGGAACTCGATCAGGACTATGAGATTAAGGATGAGGAAGAAGGAGATCTCTTGGCTAATATCAATAGCGATAGTGCATTGGGATTCAGAATCTTAGAGATTGCTGCGATGAAGAATATGATACTCAATAGAAACTTTGAAGATCCAGAACTTAGTAAGCAGGCATGGAAAAGCTTCAATAAAACGGGGACCTTTGCTATCACTAGTGAAATGCTGAGCAAGATCAATGAATGAGGATTCTCGCATTTGTTTCTGCGTTCACTGATAGGAGAGGGAGCTTGCCTATCATTTTCTACTGAAGATAAGGAGATTCAGGAGCTTTTGTTCAGGTTTCATCGTTTTTTTGATTTATTAATATTGGAATAAGCAACCCTTGAGATATGAATCATTTTGATCCAAAGTATACAAAAAGTTATATGGGATCAGAATTGAACCTTTGGACGTTTCAGCGTTACTAAGGCTAAGAAGTGTTTTAGTTCTCTCCATGATTATTCACTAGAAAGATGCTTTGTTGATAACGAAACAGGAGAGAAAAAGGTGATAATTGTCAATCCTACTGAGACATCTCATAAAATTGAGCTTTCACTAGAGAGTGTATGCAGGCTTTTCCCTAAGTGGGAGATTGCTATCTTTGATATCAGAGAGATGTTTAAGATGAAGAAGCGATGGAAATCAGTCTTTTTCGTAAACTTTTGAGCATTCTTGATTGATTCTCTAGCTACGCTGCTCTGAGATAGAGAAAAATGAGCAGTCAATTTTTTTAAAAACAAGCGGTTGTTTTTTTCCAAAAATAAGCAGTCATTTTAGAAAAAAATGAGCGGTCAATTTTAAAAAAATTGAGCAGTAGTTTTTAGAAAATGAGCGGTCATTTTTGAGGAGGTGTAGAGGTTTGCTCTCTTTCTCCTCTCTGAGCATTCAAAAAAGAGAAGCTGAGCTTCTCTTTTTTTGGTAAGGTGGGGGAGCGTTATTTACTTACCTTTTTCGTATTTAACGGTTGCAAGCATCTCCTTAAGATCCACCCCAGGACGAAATTGAATTTTTATTTCCCTTGATCTGAGATGCATTTACTTTATTAGCACTATCTACTCCATTACTATTGATTACGATTTGGAAACTTCAGAAATCTCCGAGCCTCACGATCTTTCCCTCAGCAAGATGCTTTGTTAGGATCTTGGTTAGATCATTGAGCACAGCAAGCATATCACTATCAGATACTGTAGATCCAGCAGCTGCGATTTTCCTTTGCAAGAGTCTTAAAGCTGACTTCTCCATCTGAATTTGCAATAGCATAGAATTTTTGCTTTTTCAGTAGGTTTAAGAGGATTTTTTTCTCTACGATGTTATACTTTACCGTCATCTTGTATTTTTGATTAAAGAATAAAGATAATTTCAGTCTAGGAATCTCTGAGAACTTTGCAAGGAGAAATTGAGGGAAATGAGAGAAGGGACTGAGAGGACACTTAGGAACTAATGGTTAGAGATGATAATGAGGAATAAGAGACTAAAACTGAAGTAAGTCAAGATGAAGTTTTGAAATTAGTTTGACTTCTTGGTATATATAAGTATATGTGAGGAGTGATATAAAAAAATATGATTGATTAACAAAAAGAGGAAGAGTATTTATTGCTAAATAGTCCTCCTCCGAAGCTAAATTTTTTTAGAGTAGCTTCGTCACTCACAGAAGCTTGCCTTTCTGACTCTAAAAAAAGATGAGAGAACGGTCTCATCTACGTTGTAAAATGAATTGTGGTATCTCCGTTCAGATATCAAACCCAAAATCAAATAAAAAAATGGCAAAAATTAAAAAAAGTAATCTTCGGATTATTCGTAGCGATGTTTGCGGTTGTAGCATTAAGCTCCTGCAATAAAGACAATGATGACAAGACATTAGCTTCTACACCAGAAACTGAACAAATGGAGCTTCTTGCCTCTGCTCGTTCAAATACTGTGTTACGGGCTAATGGCTGGTCTGAAGTAAGTCGTTATATTCAAAATTCTTATTATGAAGCATATTTTAATGCTGCTGGAGGGCATCCAAGCTTTATGAATCAAAAAAACAGGTTCAGTATGCTCCTAATGCAATTGGCTTCTATGCTGCATTGAATGCTACTTATTCTAAGGATTGGGTTAATCAAGGAGAGGAAACATTAAAGACTTTGTGTGAAGTAAATTCTGGTTATGCTCATTTTGGTAATGCTAGTTCGATGGCATATACCTCAAGTGATAAACGTTATTTTATCCTTGATGTAAAAATTTTGTCTCTCAAAAAAAGCAAAAGCCCGTTGTTATTTATGCTGCAACTAATCCTTGAGGGGCCGAAACGGTTTGAAAGGGAATATTCTTACTGTTTGGAAAGTTTCAGACACGAAAGTAGTAGTTACAAGGATGTCTGATATTCCTAATAGAAATTTCTCTAGAAACTATCTTATTGAGTTAACTTGGGATGAGTTATTCCAGAAAGGTCTTGATATTAGTTCGAATTCACCTAAGGTTGTCAATGTCGCGTATATAGATAGTAGCATATAGCTCTTTTTGTCTATAGTATTTTTAAGGAGGAGAGCTCTTTAGTCTCTCCTCCTTTTTTGAAAATTAGTCAAGTATTTATTATATAATGCCTGATCGTATGAAAAAGATTCTAGTTATCTTATTGGTCCTCTTTCTCTTAGGACTTAGTGCCTATTTTTCTGCTCTGCATCAGATGGATGAGTTTTTCCTACCTCTTTATCAAAGAGCAGTTAAAAGATAAGTCTGGAGAGGAATCAATAAATCAGGTGCGTACTCTGTTGTCTCAGTGTATAGATTCTTCCCGTGATAGGAGTGTAAGATTTTTCTGCAAAGTATTTCTAGAGAATAAATTTCCTAAGCTTCAAGAGAAGTGGTGAAATATCTCTACAGGAGGAGTTGAGTTTATAAAATGATGATCTCTCTCAAATGAAAAATGGCTTGAGTATGCTTGACTCTCAGCTATAGCAAAACAAGGATGGAAAAAAATGAAGCTCTTTCAGGCGATAAAGATGAAAGAGAAGATATAAAAAGGGTTAGACTTTCAGATTCATACTATAAGGTAAGGTATCATTTTTCTCCCATTCTCTCTCTTGCTCCCTTATACAGATTGTTCAAAAAAATCTAGATAAGTTTTTGTAGAAATAAATCAGATATTTCTTCAAGGATTGTTCCTTTTCATCTTGGAGATTCTTATTATAATAGAACTCTCTCAGTTGATACCTTAAATGGACTTTGATCGAGAACCGAAATGGAAGAGTTAGATATGGGAGGGAAACTCTTTGAAGAGATGATTGTTAAGTTCAATGATGAGAGCAAGAATAATATCAATGATGGTGAGAGATATCTGTAGATAATAATGATAGAATAATTATCTATTTTTGATAATAATGGAAATTTTTATTCAAAACATGAGGAGATAAGAAAATACCTCAAGAGTCTAGGGAATACTGTTGTGGAAGATTATACTGGAGATTATAGTGAGCTAAAAAAGTGGTATATCGGATTTTTGACCAAATATGCAGAAGCTTTTTTGCCTCTGGAGAGGCGAAAATCGTTGATGCTTGACGGCAACAGTTTATTTGGTTGGCGTCAACTCCGAATAAAGCTCTATATTCGTTCCTATTCAGGATCTCACCCATTATCACTAACACTTCCCCCATTTGCATTGATAGATGTAGATGCTTCAGATTGAACTTTGGCTTTTGAATGAATAGTCAAGTAGCTGAAGACGGATTATTGAGCTATAGTATTTACTATAAGGTAGAAAAGCTAGAATAAGTCAAGAAGAAATTAAAAAGTGGGCTTGCAATGCTCAGGAGAACTTTTTATTAATGGAGGTATTCCTTCTTTATATTCAAGATATTCTTTCTTTAGATTTATTCTCTAAAAATAACGAATGAAGCTACGAAAATCTTTGCTTTTACTCCTTCTCGGTATACTTGTTGGAACGATAGGAACTGCTCTTTTTCTTACTTAAACACCCAGATTATGATCCTTGAAAGATTAGAAGTCCTGAAAAAAATATACCAAGAACTTCTGAGGAGAAGCTTAATATCTACTTGGGATCAAAAATGCAATGCTAAGACGAAATAATCAACTGGTAGGAGTTTTTTTCCGTTACAAGAAGATGTTTTCCCCAAAAACTCTTACTCAAAAATCTGATACGCTTGAGCTGAGATTTGGAGAGTGGCTTGATTTTAGGGCGATAGAGTTTCCTTGACGGCAGTGAACAGGAGCGATACTGACACTCTCTGCACTTTCTGGAGATCTCGAAGCAAAGGTTATTTCAAAAGCGTCATCGTTCACTCAAAGAGAGACAAGAAGCTCCAGACTATAATGATGATAAATTCGCTTATCTCCGAATAAAACAAGGCGAGGAAAAGGTTATTGACTTAGATGATTATACAAACTTGCACTCTCCAGAGCAGAGGGCGACGATCAGTTGGGTTGGCTTTGATATAGAAATTCGCCCAATCGGTCTCGTGTCAACTATGAAATATAAACTAGATTATAAATCAGATTAAAAATACTAAAAAAAGAGATATTCCAACAAAAAGTGATTTACAATGGGGTAACTGGATATACCAATAGTAGTGGTCCCCAGATGGAGGGTGGTTGGCTAGAGCCAGATTTTTCAGTGGATTCGCATTAAAAATCCTTTAGAAGTTTCTATTCAGGTCTTTATTTATTATTTATATACTATGAAACGACAACAATCAGTTTTAATCTTTCTCCTCTCGTGTGCTTGTATAGGAATTTGATTGCTTCTCTCTCAGAAAGGAAACTTGCTTCCTTGATGAAATTCACAAGGTCAGGGCTATACGCTTTCTCAAATTTCTTCTTTCCTAGAGGAGAGGCAGAGACGATACTGGGATGGCTTTGATGATGGAACCTTCAAAAAGATGCTGATGGCTATTATAAGTTTGATATTCCTCAGCAGGAAGAATTCTTTTTATTTTTCAAGAGAAGCCTGCATATCCAGTGAGAAAAGATTCTCCCGTTCCCTACATTTATGTATATGGAGACGAGTTATTTTGCTGGCTCTAAAGATTATGCAGTAAACCAACAGTCAGAGACTATTCTTCCAATGACTGTCCGTGGGAAAATAGAACTTCAGAGTACAAGATTGAGGTATCCCTTTGTTATGCGACCCCAATACTTCAAGAACTTTATCTTAAAAGGAAGAGTTACTGGATGAGATATTAAGATTAAGATCGAGCTGGCATATAAGATTGATAATAATGATAATTACAAAGAGGCAGTTGAAGAGTTTAGATTTAAGCAGGGAGAAAGCTTTTCTATAAATCCGCTAGAGTATGAGAAGTTCGCAAAAGCATGTTGACTTTAATCATCCTTACTTTATCTATGTTACCACAGAGACTGACGGAAGTACTGCAGACTATGAGTTTGCCTTTACAGATAATTCAAAGTAAATCATAAAAAGAGAAGCATTCAGACTTCTCTTTTTGATTAATATTTTATCCATTTCGAAAGACAAACACACTTCTTTTTTTACTTTCATTCTGGTAAGAAGC
>BNJS01000983.1_pt1 | contig 54117 bp, 94 predicted proteins | sample 8540461 | NCBI WGS metagenome assembly BNJS01 (sample SAMD00202454, study PRJDB9452) | human saliva metagenome | isolation source: human saliva | place: Japan
AGTTACGTATTGCCCAAGTCTGAGTCAGCAGCATAGTATACTTGATGTCCCCCGCCCATAGGTAAGCCTTGAGCAATGCGGGTGATTTTTAATCCCACTATTTTTTTAATAAATCATTGATATAAAAGGCAGTGGCTTCACCTTCTAGACTAGCATTGGTCGCTAAGATAAGCTCTGTAATCGCCTCATCTTGCAAACGCTTGAGGAGCTCATCTATCCTGAGATTTTTCCGGGGCAATACCTTTAATTGGGCTTAGGCTCCCCCCAAGAACATGATAGCGCCCCCTAAAGGCACCACTACGCTCTAAGACCTCTAGCTCCCTTGCACTTTCAACGACACAAAGGGTACCTTTGTCCCTTGTCTCATCTTGACAAATCTTACAATACTCGCTATCGGTAAGATTATAGCAAAAGCTTGCAAGGCTTTTATCTTGCGCTTGGCAAAAAAATAATTGCCTTTTGCCAAAGCTTCTGCTTCCTCATAGGAACCCTCAAGTAAATGAAACGCCAACCTAGTGGCACTCTTTCTGCCGATACTAGGCAACTTGGCAAAGGCATCAATTAAAGTTTCCAGCGCATCATTGTATTGATGGCGCATTAAAATAAGCCACCCATACCTCCAGGCATCTTCATCCCTTTAGTGAGTCCTGCCATGCGTTCTTCACTGAGTTTAGAGGCCTTAGCCATGGCATCATTGGTTGCTGCCACAATAAGGTCTTGGAGCATTTCTACTTCTTCTGGGTCAAGAATATCTTTATCAATTTCAACAGAGAGCATTTCATTGGCACCGTTGACAGTTACCTTGATGACCCCACCACCGGCACTACCTTCTACTGGTGTTTGGGCAAGCTCCTCTTGAAGTTTTGCCATGTTTTTTTGCATTTTTTGCATTTCTTTCATCATTTTTTGCATGCTCATAAATTTAGTCTCCTATCTTTTAATCGTATTTAATTTTTACTTTATCTGCCCCATAGAGTGCTTGGGCACGTTTCACACTTTCATCTATTATTTTATCATCTTTTTGAGAGGGTTCAAGCACTTCTATACGAAAGCTCCGACCTGTAATAGCTTTGATACTTTCCAGTAGTTTCTCTTGGTTGCTTTCTTTTTTTGACTTCTGCCAAACGAAAATGATCCCCTTGAGGGACAGCCAAAAGCAATTTTTTTCCCCATCGACTTTATGTCGCACCACTCTAAAAATGCCATACAAACGAAAACTTTTTCATCTAAATGATCCATGATTTTTTTGCCAAGGCAATTGATTTTGCATACCTTGTGCTTTCGCTTGTGTTGGGGAAGCAGCTGGTGTTGCTTGAGGAGCTACAGGTTCATTGGATGGTAGGCTTTGTGCCTTATTTGTAGTCAAACTCGCCTCTTGGCTCACTTGCTGTATCCTTGCCAAATCATTTGCATAAGTGGCAATACCCTTTTGAGCAATAATCAAGCGGCTAAAGAGCAACTCCAGTACCAACTGCCCATTTGGTGCAGAACGCATCTGAACCATAGCTTCGCCAAAATAAGTCAAAAAGCGCTCTATCGCCATCAAACTCAAGCGTTCGACCAAAGGTGAAATGGCACTTATGGTTTCATGAGAAAAAAATGGCTCCCCTCTGGACGACCAACCTTTAAAGCGAGCATCCCTCGCATGAGCTCGATTAAGGCACTTAAAATCGTCTTGGCCTCTAAACCATCGGCAAAAAGTCTCCAATTGATCAAAAAGAACATTGTACGCCTTTGCCAAAAAGGTTTTCCAAGAGCTTAATGAGGTCGCTCTCATCTACCCCACCTAAAATCTTTCTAATCGCTTTTTTTATCCAGTTCTCCCTCACTAAAGGAAATCGCCTGATCTAAAAGGCTCAAAGCATCTCTTAGTCCTCCTTTGGCTCTGTCAGCGATTAAAAAAAGCGCTTCATCAGTGATACTGACTCCCTCTTTTTGGCTAATCTTACGCAAATGGGCAAGCATATCTTCATTTTGGATGCGCTTAAAATCAAAACGCTGAGTACGGGAAAGGACAGTCAAGGGCACCTTATCAGGATCTGTTGTGGCGAGGATAAAAAGGACATGTGCTGGCGGTTCTTCTAAAATCTTTAACAAAGCATTAAAGGCTTCTGTGGTGAGCATATGCACTTCGTCAATGATAAAGACCTTATACTTGGCTTGTGCCGGTGCAAAAAATGCCATTTCCTTGAGTTCTCGCATATTTTCTATGCCACGATTGGAGGCCGCATCAATTTCATAGACATCCATCATACGATCTTCTTGCATCGCAAGACAAGAGGCACAATGGTTACAAGGCTCCCCTGCCTCCAAATTTTTCACAATTGACTGCCTTTGCCAAGATTTTTGGCGCTACTGGTCTTGCCTGTCCCCCTTGGCCCACAAAAAAAGATAGGCATGAGAGAGTCTATTTTTGATAAGGGCATTTTTTTAGAATGGTACTAATGACCTCTTGCCCCACCAAATCTTCAAAGCGACTTGGGCGATAGGTACGGTAGAGTGCCTTGAAACTCATCTCAAGCCCTCCTCAAACAAAACATCAGCCAAGCGCACAAAGTCTTCAACACTTAAGCTCTCCCCTAGCCAAAGGGGAAATGCCCGCTTTTTCAAAACCTACTTCCAAGATTTCATCTGCTAAACCTAGGGTTCTTAGAGCATTCCTTAAAATCTTTCTTCTTTGCCCAAAGCTTGCCTTGACAACCTTACGAAAAAAACCTTATCATCTTTAGCTTGATAAGGTTTGGTTTCATAGACGTTTCAAATGAAGCACCGCTGAGTCTACCTCAGGAGAAGGCATAAACGCCTTTCTGGAAACAAAAAAAGCTTCCTTGACCTCACTTTGGTACTGTGCCATGACACTAATTGCCCCATAAGTACGTGAGCCTGACTTGGCCTTTAGGGCGTTCGGCAACCTCTTTTTGTACCATGATAACAATCTCACTGGCATGAGGTGCTTCCTCAAGTACCTTCATGATGAGTGGTGTGGTGATGTAATAAGGTAAATTGGCGATGATTTTTATATGACTTGGCACCGGTTTTTTCATACACTAGCTGATCAAGGTCAAATTTTAAGGCATCGCCCTCAATTAAGGTCACAGGCCGTCCAACCGTCACTTCTTCCAAAATCGGCAGTAAGGCTTTATCCACTTCAATGGCAATCACCGCCTTGGACAAATCTGCCAAGGCACAAGTCAAGGTGCCCGCCCCTGCACCAATTTCTAAGACCACTGTCTCCTCATCAAGAGGTGCCACTCTAGCAATTTTTCCCAGCAAGGTAGGATCGGTGATGAAGTTTTGCCCAAATTTTTTCTTAAAACGAAACTGATGTGCCTTTAATCTGGTTCTAACATCCATAAGTTTCCTCCTCATGTTGTGGTAGGCGATTGAATACATCTGCCCAGTATTTTTTTCTCCAAAGGACTCAAAACGCTCGTCTTGGTAAATAAAAAGTCCTCTTTTTGATATCTTTTTCCAAAAAAACAAACACTCGCCCCTGCTTGATAGAGGCTTTCTTCAATCAAATCACTTCTCGCATAGGCGAGTCCTATCTTCTTGCCATTTTTTTGGAGCGATAGGCCTTGCCCTTGAGTGTCGCTACTCTAAGCTTGGGGTAGCGTTTCTTTAGGCGCTTTGCTATTGTTTTACCTGCGCTATCGGGATCAAAGAGGGCTATCATTGGTAGGTAGTGACTTAAAATATCCAGCTTTCTCAGACTGTCTTGACGCAAGGCCAAGCCCCCCAACTTCAACCACCAAAGCATCAAAGAGGGCTTTTAGACGACTCTCATCTGCCTTGCCCTCTACAATAATCACTTCATAGAGACTCTGCATACTTTCCCCCATTTCTTGCTTATTCTACCATAAGTTGACCTTTAACGCATTAGGACTTATAAATTATCAAAAAAACTCCTATCACTCTAGTGATAGGAGTCTCATATCTAACACTTCCTAAAGAGGGAATGAAAAGTGCTATAGGTAACGGCAAAAAAATTGCGCTTATTTTTTCTGATCTTTCATATTTTTTTCCACATCATACTTGTGTTCTAAAACCAACAGTGTTCCATCTTTCATTTGGATAGACACCACTATAGGTATGACCCGTACTTGCTTCGATAATATCATAATAGTACCAGGCATCTTCTGGATTATCTCTCCATTTTTGATACCCTGGGTAAAGTCCTAGGGCATCAACACCACGATGGAGCATTCTATTGATGGCATAGACTGCCTCAGCACGTGTGATTGACGCTTCTGGTCTAAAAGCTATCTTGATTTTTGTCCCTTTACAAGGCCATAGGCCACAGCACTCGTGATCGCTTCTCTAGCCCAATGCGTCTGTGATACGTCTTTAAAACTAATTTCCCCTGACTTTAATGGTAGAAAACGTGAGGCTAAGGCAAAAAATTCTGCCCTAGTCATGGTCTTATCAGCAAGAAAGCTACCATCTTTATAGCCTGATAAATACTTGCCCTTAGTCATAGAAGACACTGCCTTATTGTACCAATCTTTTTCACTGACATCAGTAAAAGCATTGGTCTTGGTAAAGATGGCATCTCTTTTTTTATCCACCAAAAGACGATAAAAAATAGTTGTCACTTCTGCTCTTGTGAGCTTTTCCAAGGGACGAATGGTACCATCTGGATAGCCATAAATGTATTGATAATGGTCAAGTGAATTCAAATCTTTTGGTAAAACGATGCCTAGCGCAGGATCAAGCGCTTGGACTTGGCTTTCTTTTTTTCGCTTTTGCTGCGGCTTGATCTGGTTCAAAAAGCCTTAGGGTACAAAGGTCCAATAGCCAATGAATTCTACCTTATCTCTATCTGCATAGGTGTATTCTTCGTTGTATTTCCCATCAAAAAGCCAAGCACCATTTTCAACTTGGACTTCATAATAGTCACCTTTTTTTTCTAAGTCAAGTGGAGGATCAGGGATAATCATCAAGGCTCTATCCTGATCAAAGCGACGTAAGAGAGGAGATGGTTTTAAAACTTCCGGTGGTAAGTCTGCATTATCCCCTGCTCTTAAATAACGATAGCTCACTTCTGTTTTTGAAGTCGCTGCAAAGGCCTCATTTGGCATGCCAAAGCCAAGCAAAAATCCCAGTAGTAAAATATAGGTAATGATTCGATTCTTCTTTGTCATCATTTTTTTCCATCATCCTCCTTTATCTTCTCTAACTCTCTACAAGATTAAAAATAATTCTTACCACTTGACAAGGAAAAATCCTCAGTTTTTTATATTTTTGTTTCTAATTTTTATATTTTTTTAAGAAAAATTATTTTTTTAATTTTCTAGCCAGTTTTTAACCTCTGTAAAGTTAAAAAAACGCCAAGTCTGCTTCTTGAACCATCAACTTCCAATTGTTTTTTTGCTATGGTTAGGGTCATAGAGGGCAACTGTCTTGTAGCCTGCACGACTGGCAGCACGCAAGGCAAAGATACTGTCTTCAAAGACCAAGACATTTTTCTCCTGCTAGCCCTAAGCTCATGCCAGCTTGAGTGTAAAGACGTGTATCCGTTGGTTCTAGTTTGTCATTCCAAGCACTTTCTACCCCATTGAGTAAAAGTAGCCAAACCTGTTTGTTTCAACAATGCCAAAAGCAAGGTCGCTAGGATTTAAGGTGTAGGCTTTTAGTGCAATGCTCTTTTCCTTGAGCAGGCTTAAAACGGCCTTGGCATCCTCTTTTGCCTTGGCTTCCTTTTTGTAATAGGACTCTAATTGTCCAAGCCAGGTATAAATCATTTCACCAATGCCATCATAGACAGAATAGTTGTGCTTGATGTAGCCAGCTTGTTCTGGAAGGGTCTTTTCTTCAATAATTTCGATCAAGTCCGGACCTGGGTCATAGCCATTTTGTCTCAGATACTCAACAGCACGATTTTTGCCAAAACGCTAAGGTATCAGTTAAAACCCCATCAATATCAAAGAGCATACCTTTTATTAAGCTCTTGGCATTTAAAATAAAGTCTAGGCGATTTTTTAGACGCTTGACCTCTAGCATTGGATTAGGCAAGCTGTACAAGGCTTTTTGACCAAAAACACCACTTAAGCCACTCCTGCCAAAAAGAGAAACATTACTAGAGCTAATCCCGCCATAAAGAAGGACTGGCACGCCCTAAGGCACTAAGGGCTAGGCTTGCTGTTTTTGTCCACCTCAAGCCTACCTTCTTCAAAGATCTTGCCATAAAGTAAAAAGGCTGCGCCCAAGGCCTTAGCCTCTTTTGCTTCTTCAAGACTGGTGATGACTACTCCAAAAGGTGTCTCACCTTTCGCACTTGCCTTTAAGGTGTCTAAACTAGAAAAGCATAGTCCAGTGTCAAGATTATGTGCTAACTCAAGATCATCATAGACAAAAAAACTCACCCCTTTATCCAAGGCTTCTTTTTTTAGCAAGGTGGCATTTTTCAAGATAATCTGCCTCTCTGGCTTTCTTTTGTAAATGAGTAGCCCCGCACCATTTTTCCAAAATGGCACTTGTGGCACGCAAAAATTTTTCTGTTGTTAAAGTCTCATCTGTTAGGACAGCAAGACTGAAATTTTCTTTTAACATAGTAACCTCCTAAATCATTGTCTTTCATACTCATACCCATACTAGCATACCTTGCCCCAATAAAAAAGCACGCCACCGAGGTGGCGTGCTGCTACCCTATAAAAATAAGGGTTTATTGTTCTTTCATTTTCTTCCAGGTTGTGTAACCACCATCGATATTGACAACATCGAAGCCATTTTGTCTTAAGATACAGCTAGCGATGTAACCACGGAGACCGATACGGCAGTTAACATAAACTGTCTTATCTTTTTGGAATATCATCTAATTCATCACGTAGGAAGTCTACAGGAATATTTACCGCTGTTGGGTAAGTACCTGATTCAAATTCATTTTCCATAGATACGTCTAAGATGTATGCGCCTTCTTCGATAAGAGCATCAATCTTATCCCAACCAACAACTTTGATACCATCACGGATGTTTTCTGCAATGTAACCAGCAAAGTTAACTGGCGCTTTTTGCAGAGTTGTATGGTGGCGCATAGCAAAGTTCAAGGTCACCTAATTGGTAAACAGTAAGACCTGCCATAATTGCGGTTGCAATAACGTCAATTGTCTTATCCACATTTTCATAACCTACAGCTTGTGCCCCATAAAGCTTACCATTTTCTGGATTGTAAAGGACTTTTAAAGAAATTGGATGTGCACCTGGGTAATAGCTTGCATGGCTAGATGGATAGAGGTGAATGGCTTGATAAGTCTTTTTGAAGAAGTTTAACATTTTTTTCATTGGTACCAGTGTTGGCAACAGTGAGGTCAAAAATCTTCGCACAAGAGCTACCAAGGGTACCTGGATAGGCCTTCTTGTTGCCAAAGACGATGTTATCTGCAACCATACGACCTTGACGGTTTGCAGGACCAGCGAGGGCAATGTTTGCACTTTCTTGGTTGACCCAGTCTTTAACTTCGATAGCATCCCCAATTGCATAGATACTAGGGTCGCTTGTTTGCATGTATTCATCAACTTTAATGCAGTTTCTGAAACCTAGTTCCAAACCAGAATCTACAGCGAGTTTGTTTTCTGAACGAACACCGATAGAAAGGATGGTCATATCAGTTTCAAATTCTTTACCACTGCTGGTACGAATAGCAGTACCATTGTTTAAGAATGCACTGATACCATCACCTAAAACAAGTTCTACACCTTTTTCTTTTAAGTGGGTGTGTACTTCTGCTGCCATTTCTGGGTCGATAGGTGCCATAACTTGGTCAAGCATTTCAATAACACGAACTTTAAGTCCAGCATCAACAAGGTTTTCAGCCATTTCAAGACCGATGAAACCACCACCGATGATGGTAGCTACCTTTGGTGCTTTTTCTTGTAAGAAGTTGTAAATTGCATCTGTATCAGGAATGTTACGTAAAGTAAAGACTCTATCTTCAGCGTCAGGAAGCCCTTCGATAGGTGGTTTCACTGGGCTAGCCCCTGGAGAAAGCACCAATACATCATAAGCTTCTTCTCTTGTTTCGCCATTTTCAAGGTTTGTCACACTGACTGTCTTTGCATCACGATTGATTGCTGTCACTTCAGTATTGACATAAATTTTCATATTGAAGCGATCTTGCATGCCTGGTACAGTTTGCACCAAAAGTTCATGACGATTTTTGATCGCACCGCCAATGTAGTAAGGTAGTCCACAGTTCGCAAAAAGAAACATAAGGACCTTTTTCAAACATCACGATGTCAAGGCTTTCATCTAGACGACGCAAACGAGCAGCGCAAGATGCACCACCAGCGACACCACCAACGATTAAAACACGTTTTCCCATTATTAAATCGTAACCTCCTGTCAAAAGACAAAATTTTTGCTAGCGACTGGGTCGCATAGCTTATATAGATATAATTTATTACATTATCTAAAATGATACACGCTTTAAGACAAATTTGCAAGCAAAAACCACAATTTTCCTTTTTTGTCTTTTTATACATATGCAAAATAACCCCAATGACGCTATATTACGCCATCCAAGTTAACACTTTTCTGAAGAAACTTCCAGCAGTCCAACCATCAATTGAACTCGTCCAATACTCTAGTGTAAACTAGATTTTAAAAAGACTTCAGCCTTTAAGTGCTGAAGTCTTTTTACATGCTTTTCATATATCCCACTAACAACTATCCACCTATCCAAAAAGTTCGCTTTCTTGATAAGTCATCACCATGTATAGTGTATGAGCTATTTCCAGCCCAATCATTATTAATCCAGTTACCACTATGTTCAGCAACATAAATTTTTACCATCTTGTCCTATTTCACGAATAATGGCTGAATGCACCCAATCGTTACCATCAGAATATTGTATCAACGTGCCATAAACAGGTACGCCACTAGGATATGGCGGTAAGCTTTGATAATACCCTTTAGCAAGATGATTATTGATAAGTAGTCTCTAAAGGCTTAACTGCAATCCAAGAGTGACTATAACTATCATCACTATTATAGTACCATACCCCTGTCTTAGTTAAGCCTCCTGCTACAGCGCTTGAGAAACAAAGTTAGTACAATCTCGTCCCTTAAAAACCAAATGGCAAAATGGTGTAGTTTGCCACTATATTTGCAAATGGTTGGATAGAGATGAGTAATTGGTAGTCAGCCCTAAGGTATAAGCCACCTTGCCAAAACGGAATAGAAAAAGCCACGAGTCGTAACCTCGTGGCTTTTTGTACCTCATGAGCATTTCTGTCATTTTTTTGCCTATTAAAAATTATACCCCAAAAATTCAATTTTGTCAAATAGTTATCAGGATACAAAAATACTTTTTTTGTATCCTGATTTTTTGGTTTTTTTAGTGAGTAAGAGTCTCATGTGCAAGGGGACCAGTCCCCTTGCACCCCTTTTATTTCCTACGATTATCGAAATATATAGAGAATAAAACCAATCCATTTAACAGTAATGAAGCTTTACAAAGAATTTGTATAAAATATTCACTATACATTTCTCTTTGTATATCTACAGGTATCCAACTTAAAGTAGATATATCTATCCAAGGATTTTTCTTTAAATATAGCCATACCAAGAAATAAGGAAACAACTATACTAATTAAAGTTGAGCTAATACAGGAAATAATTGAGCCTCTTCCAACTTGTGCGCTAATACCAATTATATATAATAAGATAGAAAGGTAAAAAGTATTTTTTTGTCAAAACAAGATGATACTACAATAATAAATGGAAAGGGTAAATAAGATATAAATAATAGATTTTTTTCATAATTGTTTACAATGTCCAATTAACTTTATGAACAGCCGAGAAATTATTAAGTACTCTATTATTTATGAATTCATATGGTTGAATAAAGGTTGGGGTCACAACCATTTCTTCTGTGTAATGTGGAGGGATAGGTTTTTTGACTAAAAATTTAAAATTAGCACCATTTTTTTATAACATTTCCACACTAATCCAGAACAATATTCATATTTTTTTGATTATCTAAAGTAGTTGTTATGCGATAGGTTCTATCATTTCCTCTACCTTCTATATAAAAGGTCTTTTCCATACCACGATGCATTAACTGGTACACTTCTATCACCTTTGTATCGAATAACCATTGTAGAGGGGCATCTACTAAACCATTCTTTTTATAGATATTAGTTCAGGGTGTCCATTATTGTATTGTGGACTAATATGAATGACGCCATTGCCTGATACTATTCCAACGTGACCTGTTAATCCATTAGAGCTAGTGCTATGTGTAACAAGGATATCACCATCTAAATAATTAAAACCATTATATCCAACACCAAATAATATAGGTTGCGTATAGTCTTGAATTTGACTAGTTTCAAACTCAGCTATTTCCCTATCTATTTTTAGCCATTTCTTCATCAGATATGAATTGAGAGAAATCTTCATTAACATATTCTTCTTCGACTAAATTATACGCATAAACTTGAGAGTTTAACGAAAGTGATATAAGAATTACCATGAATAACACTAAAACTTTATTTTTTTCATAAATAACACTCCTTTGATTTTTATATAGGGTGACTTTATTTTTTTCATAAAATATCACAACTTAATAGTTTATGTCAATAACTTGATAAAATAAATTTATGAAATTAATATTTTTTTAATATAGCTAATTGCAAATATGTGAGTGAGGAATATATAATATTTTAGCACTATTGACATATATATCTTTTATTATAAAATGTAAAAAAATATATTGATAATATAACGTCCTAAAGAGGAGTTACTTGTGATTAATTAAGGAGGGAAAAATTTGAGCTTGAAACACCCTAAAAAAATAGATGTTATTATTTTTAGAGAAGTATTTATAGTTGGGATTAAGTTTCTAATTTCTTTTTCGCCTCTTATTTCCTCTGTAAAATTACGCACTTCATAGGCTTTTTCTTGGTAAGACGGCAAAAGAGAACTTCTCTTTCCATTCCTTTGGATCACTTGTTTTTGGCAAGATTTTTCCAGGATCCTACTTGGCAAAAGAATCTGTATCAAAGATAATATTATTAAAGTACCACTTGCCATCTACTTTTTTTCCAGGATATAACCTTCCGACTGACCAAAAGCAACATCTACCGGATGGGCACTATCATTAAACTTTTTTTGAAACTTCAAGCTTCGGTTGATAATCATCTTCGCCATACCATCTTTTACCATGACATCTTCTAAACTTAAGTCCATCTTATAAGAAGTCGCATTAACATCAAAATTATGAGTAAAATAATACTTTTGACGAGCATTAAGCTCTTCCAATAAACCTTTATCTCTAGTCATCTCATCGGGAATTGGCACATCTTTTTTTCGATAAAGGCTAAAAACCAATACTTTCCATATTCCTCGACTAGCTTAAGTATTTCTGTCTCATCATCGTGCTTAAAAACTGCTCTTGTAAAAGGTACTAAACTTTTTTTCAAACTTAACATCACCGGCATCTTCTATCACGTCTTTTTAGCTCTGTATCGGTCATCATTGGCAGCTCGCTTTTTAGGATCTACAGGGTGTAAAATATCCGCTAGCTCATCAGCAAAGGTCATCCCCCTATCCCAAAGAACAGCCCCTAAAGTTAAAATCCCTATCACAATTTTTTTCATGGCACTCATCTCTTTCATAAAAAAATACCATCTACACCTCTTACTATAAAAAAATGGTACTTTTTTTATTTAAAAATCTGTCAACCTATGTTAATAAATTTTATTAATTCATTCAAATACCAGTTGACTTTGTTGTCCTATGTTTTTTTCAAATCAGGAAATAAACAAAAAGACTTCAGCCTTTAAATGCTGAAGTCTTTTTTTATTTTTATAGGGCTGTAATTGCCGCAAGGGTACCAAAGACTACCCCTGGTAAATTGGCAACAATGATTGGCCAGTCTTTCTTTTCTCTAAAAAAACCATAGCTTACCCACAAGATGCAGTTGATCGCTGCCACAGTTGGCTGTAAAAAGCCGCTCTTATCCCCATGGAGGTTACTGACAATCTGTGGGAAATAAGAAATGTACATGAGCATCGCTGTGCAGGTTGCTACCCAACCTAATATCGTTAACCATTTTGAATCCGTCATCGTCTTGACCTTCTTTCTAAAAAAACTACCTGAACATTAAGGGACAATTAAATGCACGAGGTTCGCCTGTAAAATGCTCGAGTGGCAGGGCTAGCAAAAGTAGGTAACATTTAATTTAAAAGAAGAATAGCACAGCCTATTTTGACGGTCAATCTATTTTTCTGCAATTTTTTTAAATAAAAATTTTTTTATCGTCTTCCCTTACAGCAAGCACCAATCAATCTCCTCTTGACCTACGCTTTTCAAAAAGGCATTGCACTTGCTAAAAAGGCTTGGAACCAAAAAAACCACGATGGGCTGATAAGGGACTCGGGTGAGCGCTTTCAATAATGAGATGAGGCGTATCCTTGAGATAGGCTTTCTTGGCTCTAGCATTTGCCCCCCAGAGGATAAAAACAAGGGGGCTTTCTTTTTGGGCTAAGACTTTGATAATGCTATCGGTCAATGTCTCCCAACCCTTGTCTTTGTGGCTAAGGGGTGTTTTTTCCTTGACAGTTAAGGTCGTGTTTAAAAGTAGTACCCCCTCTTTTGCCCAAGGCGTCAAATCCCCTGAACTTGGGTAAGGACAACCAAGGTCAGCCTCTAGCTCCTTAAAAATATTCACTAAAGATGGTGGAAAACGCATTCCCTCATGCACAGAAAAAGGCAAGCCCATGGGCTTGACCCTCGCCATGATAAGGGTCTTGACCCAAGATAACGACCTTAGTCGCCTCGTAACTGGTCAGGTGTAAGGCTTGGTAGATTTCTTTTTGCCGGAGGAAAAAAATTCTCTCCCTTGTATAGGCCTCTTTTTAAAAAAATCCCGTAAATTCAGATAATACGGCTTTTTCAAACTCCTCTTTTAGGTAGTCCTGCCAATCATTATAAAAAAATGCCATCAAAATTTCTCCTTTTTGTAAACTTTCTCTTGAAATATGTAAACTTTTTCTTTTTAAGATAGGCTTTTGCAATTTTAGATATGGAGGTTAGTTACCATGACAACAAACACCAGATTTTTTTAACCACAACTGCCCTAATGACGGTCTTAATCATCGTCGGACGCTACATCACCATCCCTTTACAACCAGTACCCTTAACCTTTCAAGCCTTTTTTTGTCATCTTAGCAGGTGCCATCTTTGGCAAAAAAATCGGTGCTGCTGCTTCTGCCCTCTACCTTACCCTAGGGCTTGTCGGTATTCCCGTTTTCACCGGTGGAGGAGGCATTGGTTATCTTGCGAAACCCTACTTTTTGGCTACATTATCGGCTTTTATCGTCGGTGGTTTTTTTGGCAGGCTACCTAAAAGAGCGCTTCCAAGTTAAAAGTTTTTTTAGGCTATACGCTCATTTCTTTTTATTGCCCTAGTCCCAGTCTACCTTTTAGGCACGATTTATTTCTACCTCTTAAACGTTTACTTTTTTTAAATGCGCCACAAGAATTGAGCAAGGTTATCGCTGCCTGTATCCTTACCCCACTGCCTAATGCCTTTATCCATTCCTTTTTAATTGGACTCGTCTCTCCTAGACTGGTTCAAGCCCTTAAAAACAAAAAAATTTGCCTAAAAAGCTTGACCCCTTTTTCTAAAAATCACTATCATTAAACCATAAGTATGTATTTTTAGAAAAAGGATAAGGAGAGCATCATGAGCGATTATATTTTTAAGAGTTACTGCCTTTGATGGCATGATTAGAGCCTTTTTGCCACAAGTCAAGACTGTGTTCAGACTGCTTGCGACAAGCATCATACCACCCCTGTTGCAACTGCCACCCTTGGGAGATTATTAACAGCAGGTGCTATGATGGGGCTCATGTTAAAAAGGTGAAAAAGATAAGCTCACCTTAGAACTCAAAGGCGATGGACCAGGAGGAAAGGTCCTCGTCACTGCAGACAATCAAGGCAAGGTTAAGGGTTTTATCGCCTATCCGGAGGCTAATGTAGCAAATAAGCCAAATGGTAAACTCAATGTCTCTGCCCTCGTTGGTAAAGGCACCTTAAATGTCATCCGTGACATGCCCTTTGGTCAACCCTACCATGGTATGGTTGAAATCGTCAGCGGAGAAATCGCCGAAGACCTCACCTATTATTTTGCCCAATCTGAACAAGTACCTTCTGCAGTTTCTCTCGGTGTCTTAGTCGCAGGTACAAAGGTTTGGCATGCTGGCGGCTTTATCCTTCAGCTCATGCCTGGGGCAAGTGAGGAAGCCACCAAGCTCCTAGAAGATAAGCTTCAAGGATTAGACTCTCTTACTACCCTCTATAGCAAGGGTGAAAGTCCAGAGAGCCTAGCAGAGTTTTTCTTTGGTGAAGTTGGTTATACCATCAACGACAAAATTCCTCTAAGCTTTCATTGCGATTGCTCTAGAGAAAAAGTGGAAAGTGTTCTCATTGCACTTGGACGCCGAGAACTTGAAGCCCTCTTAGAAGAAGATGGCAAGGCGGACTTACACTGCCATTTTTTTGTAATTCTAACTATCACTTTAGCGAAGAGGAACTTAAATGTTTACTCAAGGCCTTAGATTAAGCACAGCCCTTGAGATAAAACATCAGCTCAACTAAGATAGTGTACAAAAAAATAAAAATACTAGAAGTTTTAATTAGAACTTTAGTATCTAAGTTCTAAAAAAACCCTGTCTAAATTCCTACATTAAGCACCTAAAAAGCCCTTGCCAATGCAAGGGCTTTTTTTGAGTATGATAGAGACAATGTCAATGAAAGGAGGGCTATAATGAAACTGCCGAAAATAAAACTATCACAGTTAAAATTACCAAAGTTAAAGCGTCCAAAATTAAGCTTTAATTTAAAGTTTAATTTTAATATCAACCGTACTTTACTCGCAAGCTTGAGCATTGCCAGTATTTATCTTTTTATATCTTATTGGCGTCCTATTTACAGGCTTTCATGGTTATGCTTCTATCAATACCTTATTTTTTTAGTCCTCTTTTTGTTCAAGTGGCACTCTATGTCTTTAGTATTTACTTTGTCGTGATTTCCTTTTAACAATGAGCGCCGGAAATTCGCCATTTTTAGCTTTTTTTCTTGTGTTTTATCCAATCTTTATCTTCTTAGTTTCCAACTTTGCCTAAGGCGTCAATTCTTTACTAAAATTGGCGCTTTTTTTGTTTTTGCCTAATCATCATGATACTCTTTTTCGCCTCTCACAATAATGCACCCTAAAGATTAAGCCATGGAGAAAAAGGATAATTACTTGAGGCAAGAGACAAGAAGCAAGTTCAGCCCAATAGCTTATGCCCATGAGTTTAAAAAGTCTCCATATAAATGAAGATGAAATAAAGGGCTAGGAGGTAGCAAAGGATAAAAAAATATCTTTAGCAAGATACTCTTGTAGCGAGCTAGGATCACCACAGAGATTAGTCCTGTTATCACTGGCGCAGAGATAAAAAAAGCCAATACGATCACCAATAGCTAGCCATGGTTCAATCAATCTGCCAAGATCCATTTTTAGCTGGTAGAAAAATCAAGGATAATAGTATAGAAAGACAACTAAGAAAGCAACCACTAAAAACCATTCTAGCAGGTGTATAGCCCTCTTTTCTTGTCCTAACAAACTTAGCCATCAATTTATACATTGCTAGTATCTCCTTCATATTACCCAAATCATTTTTATCTTTATATTTAATACAAAAAGAAGACTGTTGACAAAGATGACAACAATCTTCTAACGCTTTTAATCTTTACTTAGTAGTTCCATCTGCTCTACTTTTTGCAACCCCAGTTTCCTGCATCTTTTTAAATTCATCATTACTTATATTCACTTTAATATGGTCGGAAATTTTTAAATCATCAAAAGATATCAAAACTATATCCAAATCTGGTTTAGAAATAAAAAGTTTACAATTTTCCTCCAAATTTATACAATCAATTTTACCTGTTGAGTCGAAGAATTTTTTTATCATAATCTTCTAATCCAATTACAGTTAAAAATTTTATTTTTTTCTTATCTATTCCCAATATTTCAACATCTACCCCTAAATATATCTCTTTTTTTGTCTTTTTCTTGTGAATGTGAACATGAAGTTAATGTTACTATACAAGTCAAAAAAACAATATGAATACAATATTCTTCTTCATATCAAATCCTTATAGACAATTGACTTATAGATAAACCTATAAAGTCCATCAGCCTGTCCATCATTTTTTTACTCAAATTGCTATCGCAACACCCTATATATCCCATTCTTATACCTTTGAAGTTTCATTTTTATGCGCAAATCTTTCTCTTTTTTTGATAGTATTGGCTAACTAATAGTAGTCTATTATTAAATATATACTATGTCAATGCTATTTTTCCAAAAATCTCACCTACCCATAAAAAAATCTCCCTATAGAGGAGATTTTTTTATGTGAAAAATTTATTTTTAAGGAGTCATTTATAAAAAAACAGTTTTGTGATTTGTAACTTCTTTCCTTACTGTCAGTTGAGCTTATTATCTATTGTTTATAAGGGATAACACTAGGGTCATCAGTCTTATCATTGGCTCTAGCGTCCTTGGTTACCTTATCCCATATGGCTTGGTTTTTTAGCATGTTCTGCGGCAATTTCTGCTTTTAGTTTTTTTGGCTTGGGCAACAAGGTCTTTTTTTCCTTGGCTAGGATTTCTTTTTCTTTGCTATCTGCTTTCTTGTCTAGCTTTTCAAGGGCATCAAGCTCTTTTAGAAGGCTATTTTTTTCTCGATTGGTAAGTGTTGTTGAAATTTTTGATCAAGGCTTTTTTTCATCCATGCCAAACTCATTTCTGCCGACCTTTTTTTATACAGTTTTTTTCCCAAAGGGCTTCATTTCTTTTTTTACTGTCAAAGGCTTCGTATTGCTTATAGAGGTTGATGGCTTTTAAAGGCTTGGCTGATTTTGTCATCCAGCTTGGCATTGATTTCATTTAGGGCTTTGACTTTTAGGCGCTAGGGCTTTTTTTCTGTTTGTAAAAGCTGTTGTTTTTTCTTTTTTTCACTTAAAACACTCAAGCTTTTTAATATAGGTTTCCATGCTCATTGCCATAGTTTTTATCTATCGTATTATTCTGTGTCACTGTAAATGCTGTTTTTTTGATCAACTTTATTAAATTCTACTGCATTTGCTCCAAAAAGCTGACATCACTGAAGAGGCGATTAAAGCACCAGCTAAGACTAAAGGTAGTCATTTTTTTCATTTTTCTTCACCTATCCCTTTTTTTATTGAGGTCTATTATTTATAAGCGTTTCGCTTAGCTTGGTGTTAGTATAGTCCATTAATTTCGGTAAAATCACCTTAAAAATCTTGGCAAAACTGTGGCAAAAATAAAAAAATAAAAAAAGTATTATCCAAACTCAGCCCAAAAGGGACATTTGGATAATACTTTTTATTCTACAATTTTTATACTTTTTGCCAAGAGGGTCAAAATGTTATCACGCATTTCTATAAAGCCCTCTTCCACCTCAAGTTTTGTCTCTTTCCCATCGATTTCGTAGCGTACAGAAGAAGTCTCTAAGCTAGAAACAATAGGGGCATGTCCTGCCATGAGCCCAAAGGAACCTTTTGGGTTATCTACATAAAAGGCAGTAATTTCTTCATCAATGACAAACCCTTGAGCGGTGACACCTTGAAAACGAAAAACGTTGAGCCATTATTTGGACCCTCCTAAGGTTTTTCGCCTTAGCGACGGCATCATCAATCGTTCCGACCATGAGAAAAGCTTGTTCTGGCAAGTCATCATGAACACCATCTAAAAATTTCTCTAAAAGCCTCTTAAGGTTTCTTTTTAATGGAATATATTGTCCTGGTGTACCCTGTGAACTGTTCAGCAACAAAGAAAGATTGAGATAAAAAAAGCGTTCTATCTTTCTTGCTCTTGCGACGATAAGCTTTTTCGTCTTCAGATAATTCATCCATCCCTAAGATCGAAATAATATCTTGTAATTCTTTATAACGTTGTAAAAACCGCTTGTACTCGTCTAGCAATCGTATAATGCTCTTCACCCACAATGTTAGGGTCTAACATACGTGAAGTTGAATCCAAAGGATCCACTGCTGGATAAATCCCTTTTTTTCAACGATAGCACGGCTAAGTACTGTCGTTGCATCCAAGTGCGCAAAGGTCGTTGCTGGTGCCGGGTCAGTCAAGTCATCTGCTGGCACATAGACTGCCTGTACAGAAGTGATAGAACCCTTATCAGTTGAGGTGATACGCTCTTGCATCTTACCCATTTCTGTTGCCAAGGTTGGTTGGTAACCTACCGCTGATGGCATGCGTCCCAAAAGTGCAGAAACTTCAGAACCAGCTTGGGTAAAGCGGAAAATATTATCAATAAATAAAAGTACGTCTTGGCGTTCCACATCACGGAAGTATTCAGCAACGGTTAAGCCTGTTAGGGCGATACGCATTCTTGCACCAGGTGGTTCATTCATCTGTCCAAACACAAGACTGGTCTTGTTGATAACGCCAGAGTCTGTCATTTCGACATAGAGGTCCTTTCCTTCACGAGTACGTTCCCCAACACCAGCAAAGACAGAATACCCCCATGTTCAAAAGGCAATATTACGGATAAGCTCTTGGATAAGGACAGTTTTTGCCAACACCTGCCCCACCAAAGAGTCCAATTTTACCCCCCTTTAGCATAAGGACAGATGAGATCAATGACCTTAATCCCTGTTTCTAGGATTTCTGTCATCCCACTTTGTTCCACAAAGCTTGGGGCATCACGGTGGATACTCCAATGTTCGTTTGCCTCAATTGGACCCATTTCATCAATAGGATCCCCGGTGACATTCATCAGTCTCCCTAAGGTTGCATTACCTACAGGTACGGAAATTGGCTGACCTGTATTTTCAACACTCATCCCACGCACCAAGCCATCGGTACTGCTCATCGCAATGGTACGCACCACAGAACCACCGATAAGTTCAGCCACTTCAAGGTCACATGAATGTCAAATTCTGATTCGATTTCTTGGTTTTCACTGGAAATGATTAAAGCGGTATTGATTTCGGGCAATGTCTCAGCTGTAAATTCAACATCGACAACAGGCCCGACTACTTTTTATAACTTTACCTTTATTCAAAGTCCTAGCCTCCTCTATTAAAGCGCATTGACGCCAGCGACAATCTCTGTAATTTCACTAGTAATCGCTGCCTGTCTTGCCCTATTGTAGCTTAGTTTCAGGGTCTGTAAAAGCTCGGTGGCATTATCAGTGGCAGCACTCATGGCTGTCATTCTTGCCCCATGTTCCCCTGCTCTTGCTTCTATCAAGGCACTCTCTATCATCACCTGAAAATAGCGTGCCAAAAGCAAAGAGAGAATTTCTTGTGGCTCTGGCTCAAAAATGTAGTTAGGCAAGTAAGTCGTCTCTTGCGCATCATCTACTTTTTTTCTTTATCTTCTATCTGCTCACAAGAAGCAGGTAAAAAGCCTAATAATTGTCGGTGTTTGACTAATCACTGAACCAAAAAGCTTGATAGGCAAGATAAATTTCATCATAACGTTTTTGTAGATAGGCTTCTTTTTAGCGCCTCACTGAGCGTGAGCGCATCTTCTTGCTCACCCTATATCTGAAAAGTCCAAAAAGATTGATCCACTCGCAGTCCACGACGAAGGAAAAAAACTCTTCTGCTTTTTTTACCTACAGCAATAATACCGAGGTCTACACCAAGGGCTTTTTCTCTTCATAAAACTCTAGTGCCTGCTTTAACAGGTGATGGTTATACCCCCCACAAAGTCCTCTGTTGGCTGTAATCACCACAAGGGCAATCGATGTTACTTCACGGATTTCTAAAAAGTGGAATATCTGTAATATCTTCAACATTTTTCACTTAAATTGGCCAAAAAGCCTGCTCAGTTGTGTGCGATAAACATCGCCACTGCCAAGTTTGGCTTGTACTTTTCTAAGCTTTGAGGCAGAAACCATCTTCATGGCACTGGTGATTTGTTTGGTGTTTTGGACGCTTTCAATACGTCTTTTTTTATCTCTTTGGAACCTGCCATTTAAAAACACCTTCTTTCACTAGGCTAAAAAAACTTACCTTAAAGCTCTCTATCGCTGTTTTTTAAGGCGTTTTCCACTTCATCGGTCAAGACACCTTCTGTTTGTAGTGGTTCTAAAACACTCGCCTTATATTCACTAGAAGCGAGGTAAGATAAGAATTCTTTTTCAAATGCTCTTATCTTGCTCACTTCAATATCATCAGTATAACCCTTAGAAACTGCATAAATGACGGCAATCTGATTTTTCTACTGGCATTGGTTGGTACTGATCTTGTTTTTAAGATTTCAGTTACCCTTTTCCCCTCTTGCCAAAGTTGCCTTTGTCCCTTCATCAAGGTCAGAACCAAATTGGGCAAAGGCCTTAAGTTCGTTATATTGCGCAAGGTCAATACGCAAGTTCCCAGCGACCTTTTTTTCATCGCCTTAACTTGAGCAGAGCCCCCAACACGGGAAACGGAAATCCCTGCATTGATTGCAGGTCGAATGCCTGAGTAGAAGAGATGACTTTCCAAGAAAATCTGACCATCGGTGATAGAGATAACATTGGTTGGAATATAAGCAGAGACGTCAGATGCTTGAGTCTCAATAATTGGTAGGGCTGTCATTGAGCCACCACCATAATTATCATCTAATTTTGCAGCTCTTTCTAATAAGCGTGAGTGGAGATAAAAGACATCCCCTGGATAAGCTTCACGTCCTGGTGGACGACGAAGTAAAAGAGAGATTTCACGGTAAGCGACAGCTTGTTTGGATAAGTCATCATAAACAATTAGGACATCTCTACCGTTAAACATAAACTCTTCCCCTATCGCTGCCCCCGCATAAGGTGCAAGGTAGAGCATAGGAGAGGCTTCAGAAGCACTGGCAGAAACAACAATGGTATAATCCATCGCCCCAAAGTTTTTCTAACTTGGTGACCACATTGGCAACGGTTGATGCCTTTTTGTCCAATGGCAACATAGATACAAATGACGTCTTTTTCCTTTTTTTGATTGATGATAGTATCAATGGCAATGGCTGTCTTACCGGTTTGTCTATCGCCAATGATAAGCTCTCTTTGTCCTCTACCAATCGGCACTAAAGCATCAATCGCCTTTAACCCTGTTTGGAGTGGCTCTTTTAACTTCCTTACGTGTGATAACCCCGGAAGCAACATTTTCCACTGGACGGCTCTTATCAGTAACAATTGGCCCCTTGCCATCAATAGGTTCACCGATAGCATTGACGACACGCCCAATTAAGGCATCGCCAACAGGTACCTCAACAATACGCCCTGTACGTTTGACAAGGTCACCTTCTTTGATATGAATATACTCCCCAAGGATGATACAACCAATGTTGTCTTCCTCAAGGTTTTGTGCCATACCCTTAACCCCACCAGGAAACTCCAATAGTTCGTTTACCATGGTATTTTGAAGTCCGTGAACACGAGCAATCCCATCACCTACTTCAATTACCATGCCAACTTCACTGGCCTCTAGCTTGCTATCGAAGTTTTTTTGATCTGTGTTTTTTTAAAATCGCACTAATCTCATCTGGTCTAATGCTCATAGGTTCACCTCCTGTTCATTTGCAAGTATTTTTTTACTCATCTCTAAAAAGTCTTGTCTTGTAAGATGAGTCTGAGACATAATCCTTATATTGAACTCGAATGCCTGCGATCAAGCTTGGATCCACCTTGGCATTTAGTCTGATTTTTGATTTGAAATTTCTCCTCTAGATGCCTTTTTAATCTTTTCTAGATCCGCCTCATCAAGGGCAAAAGCAGATACCACTTCGGCATCTGCAATCCCTTCATACTGATCAAGCAGGTCTTGATAAACTTCTTGGATAAGATAAATATAAGCTGTCCGTCTTTTTTCAATCAAAAGACAGATAAAATTGATAAGATAAGCATCTTTATCTTTAAAAAAACTTCTCTGGTAACTGCCTCTAATTCCCTTGTGACATAAACGCCCTCTACAAAAAAACTTCCCTAAAGAGGCGTTTTCATCCAAGGTTTCAGTCACACTAAGAAATTCCATGCCTATTTCCCTGGGACGATCGACTTCTAGTGCCAAGTCAAACAAAGCTTTAGCATAGCGCCTAGCAATACGTTCATCTAACATAGGCTACACCTCTACTCTTTTGACTAAGATAATCATTGATTGCCTTTTTCATGATCTTCTTTTTAACTTCACGACCCAAAAATAATACTAGATGCCCTCGATGGCAAGGTCAGCTACTTCTTCTTTTAAACTCAAAAAAAGCAGTCTCCTTGTCTCTGGCTAGCTCCTCTTTAGCACGAAAATGTATGGTAAGAATTTCTTTTTTTAGACTCTTCAATAAACCGTGCCTTTTCTTCTTCCCCTACTTTCGTCGCCTTATTGAGGATTTCTTTTGGCTTCTCTGTGGGCGTCCTGCAATGTCCTTGAGTAACACGCCTTTAACGCCTCAGCCTCTTCTTTTTGCTGCATCAGCGCCTGCCAAAGTTGCTTTGACAGAAGCCTCACGCTCATCCAATACATTTAGGATAGGCTTGTAGAGAAACTTTTTGACAATAAAAAAAGCAAGATAAAGAAGTTTACCATCGACATTAAGACTGTTGAAAGATTGATCTCCATCTCAGACTACGCCCCCTTTCCTAGAACTTCATGATTTACCTACATTGAACGGAGTAACATAAATGCAATCAACAAACCATAAATGGTAAGAGATTCCATAAAAAGCAAAGCCTAGGATGAGGTTAGTTCTAATATAACCTTTTAATTCTGGCTGACGTGCCATTGCTTCTGTTGCACGACCTGTAGCAATACCCTGACCAATACCTGAACCAAGTGCTGCTAAACCGATTGCTAAACCAGCACCGATTGCAATAAGACCCATTGCGATTTCCATAATAAAATAAATCCTCCTTAAATTCTAATTGTCGTTAAGTTAGTTTCTTACCTCTAGTGAGAGACTTGTGTTTTTTTGAAGGAACTTGCCCTAGCACCCACAAAAAAACTAGCTATAAAAGCAAATCCTCCGATAGCTTGTACTTTAATTAGTGTCCACCACTTAACGCCTCTTCTAAATAAACAGCCGTCAAAAAGCGTAAACACAAAAGCTTGAATCCCACCAAACATGATGCTTAAGAGATACATCGGTAAGGGTAAAAAAATAGGGGCACCATACTAAATAAGATTAAAATAATCATTTCTTCCCCAAAGATATTCCCATACAGACGCAAGGCGAGGGATAGCGGTCTAGTAATTGTCTCTAAAAAGATTGACCAGAATCATCGGGCCAAAGTAAAACTTTAAAAACTTTTTACCGCCATAGCGAATCCCCAATACAAAGTAACTGATGAGTACAATAAGTGCCAAAGCAGCAGTCACACTGAGGTTACTGGTCGGTGGCTTGTACCCTGGCAAATGTCCAGCTAGTGGCAGTAAGCCTACGTAGTTGGAAAAAAGGATGAGAATAAAAAAGGTGAAAAGATAAGGACCAAAGGTTCTCGCTCTTTCTCTGCCTAAAATGGATTCAAAAAAACCTATAAACCCTTCGATAGTGTACTCCAAGACATTTTGAAGTCCTGTTGGTACCATTTTCAACTTTCTTGTTCCCAAGTAGCCTATAATGCCGATAAGTGCGATAAGCACCCACATAGTAATAATCTCACTACTCAAGGTAATATAGCCATTTTCCCATACGACACTACTTTCCTCACTAACGGCGGCAAAGGCTGGCTCTGCAAACATTAACTCACTCCTTTCTCTTTTCCTGCCAACTTTCTTTGATGACACGAAAAACCAATACATTTTTATAACTCATCAATCCCAAGGCCAAACCAACTAGACTTGGAAGAGAGTGATAAACTTGATAAATAAGGCTAAAGGCAGCAACATCAATCATAAACCGACATAAAAATGCCATCTGTACGCCACCAATACTTGCTTTTTTTAGCAAAAAAATTTTGATAATTAATCCTCCTAAAAAGGGAGAGTGTAACACCAAAGAGAAAGGCAAGACAGAAGCTTACTAGGCTAGGATTCATCCTCGCCCTCCTCTCTGTCTAAAATCCTAATTTGGTCAAAGAGTACTCTAAAACTAGAAAAAATCCCCAAAATCGCACCAAGAAAAGTAAAAATAAAGCCAGTACCTAATTTTTTTCATCCAGAAAAAGTCCAACCTTAACAGTAATAAATAGGGAGACAGCCATAATAATGGCAAAATTAACGACAATATTCATCCCTAAAGTAAAGGCTTTGATGTCACGATTTTTTCTAAGACGTTTTGAGGGCAAGAGAGAAAAGTCTGGTATTTTGACGTCTTTTTTCTTATCCACGCGACTCTTCCTCCTCGCTAAAATGCCTACAGAAGTAAGCTTTGAGCTATCTATCCCATTATAACGAAACCCTAAAAATGCTTTGCAATATTCTCACTACAATTTAGCTTTTACTTAAAAAAGCTATCTCAGCTTCAAAAAGCTAGGACTATTGCCAATTTTGGGCAGGCACCTCTGTTAAGCCTAAGAAATATTTTATCCCTTGGACAATACGCTCGGATGCTTTTTCCATCGCCATAAGGGTTAATCGCTTGCGCCATCTTTTGATAAGCCTCATCATGATACAAAAAGTTCGCTAACACTTTTCTTTAAGATAACCTTATCTGTACCAATTAAAACAACAGTTCCTGCCTCAATGGCTTCAGGACGTTCAGTATTATCTCTAAGCACTAAAAACTGGCTTGCCTAAAGATGGGGCTTCTTCTTGTAAGCCACCAGAATCTGTCAATACCAAGTCCACTCTACTGATTAAGTGTACAAAAGGCAAGTAGTCTAAAGGTTCAATACAAAGAATTTGTGGATGTTCCCCTAAGACTTCCTTTGCCAAAAGCTCTGATTTTTTTGGATTTTTATGCACAGGGAAGATGACATAAACCTCCTGATCGGCTTGGACTAAATCCAAGATGCCTTCAAAGGTTTGACGCATAGGCTCCCCTTGGTTTTTCCCTGCGGTGCGTGGTCAAAAGAATCTTCTTGGCTGGCTTGCTCAAAATCGCCTCGAGTTCAGGCGTAAAGGTATAAGGCTTATTCACTGTCTCCATCAAGGCATCAATCACTGTATTGCCTGTCACTAAAAATACTTTCAGGCTTAATCCCTTCTTTAAGGAGATTATCACAAGCTGATGGTGTTGGGGCAAAATGATAACTTGAAAGTACACCTGTGAGTTTTCTATTGGCCTCTTCAGGAAAGGAGAGCTCATATCAAAGGAGCGTAGTCCTGCCTCCACATGGCCAACCTTAATCCCTTGATAGAAACTTGCCAAGGCACCAGCAAAAGTTGTGGTCGTATCTCCATGAACAAGTACCATATCAGGGCGTTCTTTTTTTAAGACTTCTTCCAAGCCACAAAGGGCACCTGTGGTAATATCACCTAGGCTCTGTCCAGCCTTCATTAAATTCAAATCATAGTCTGCCTCAAGTTCAAAAAGTGCCATCACTTGATCAAGCATCTCACGATGTTGGGCAGTGACAATCACCAAAGGCTTGAGCCTTGCCTCTTTTTCTACTGCCTTTACTAAAGGTGCCATCTTGATGGCTTCTGGTCTCGTGCCAAAGATAAAGGCTATTTTTTTTACAGTCTGTTCCATGGCTACTCTCCTATCGTTTTAAGTAATTTTTATCAATCAATTTTTGAATATGCTTTTCCAAAGCTTGGGATAAATCCACCCCATAATCCTCTTCTAAAACATACATCATCGACACTGCCGTCTGCGCTACATCTAAAAGTTCTTCACCAAGTTTTTTTCTGTAACCTCAGTGTCTGAAAGTGCCACCTCGCCAGATAACCCACGAAACTTGCCAATCGCCTGAGCCAGCTCGCCAGTCTCTTCCATGAGCTTTAAGGCAGTAGATTCCAAGGTAGGGGATAGGGCATTTAAACGTGGTAGGGCAATAATCTTCTTGTCCATAATAAAAACCTCCTCACCTATATAACCCTAGTATACGTCACCTCTACCATAACTTGCAAGATGGCTTAGAATTTGCTAGACTCAAGTTTAACTTAAGGAGAGAGAGATTATGAGACCAAGCTGGGATACCTACTTTATTGAAATTACCAAAATCGTGGCAACACGCTCCACCCTGTCTAAGAAGACAAGTCGGTGCAGTGATTGTCAAGGATAACCATATTATTACCACTGGCTACAATGGGGCACCTAAGGGCATGGCACACTGTGATGACCTTGGCGGCTGTATGCGAGAAAAAGCTCAAAATTCCCTCAGGCACACGCCAAGAACTTTGTCGAGCTACTCATGCCGAACAAAATGCCATCATTCAGGCTGCCGTCTTAGGGGTTTCCATTGATGGTGGGACTTGCTATGTTACAGACTCCCCTTGTAGCCTCTGTGCCAAAATGCTCATCAATGCCGGTATTAAACGGGTGGTATTTATCGGTAGGTATCCGGATGACCTTGCCATGACTTTTTTGAAGAAGCCGGTGTCATTCTCCATCAATATGACAAGGGCGATGACGCCCCTAGCCAAGATAAGCTTTTTAAAAACTTTTTAGTTATTAATCAAAAATATTTTTATATAATCTTTTTAAACTGTTAAAATTAGCCTTAGTTAAGTGTTTTTAGTAAAAATAATACTCTCAAACAATAGTTTCTTGCCTTCTAACAACTTGACAAAGTTATACATCTGTATCATACTTTTTTTATTGCATGATTGTTAGCTTTAGCTAATAGTTGTGATGGTGTAATTTTAATTCATTATTTTAGGAGGCTATCTTATGCAAAGTAAGTTAGTGAAGAAGCTTTGTGCTGTTGTTTTGTCAGGTACCATGATGTTGACAATCTTACCGCCAAGTTCTGCGTATGCCGATGAGGCAAATGACAACTTCACTCAAGTGAAAGAACAATTCGCAAAAAAATGAGCTGGAGGAGAGTTTGCGCTCGGGTATCATCAAAGGTGACGAAAAGGGAGATTTGCACTTAGATGAAAAATCACAAGAGCAGAATTTATGGCTATTGTGAACAGAACTCTTGAACTAAACAAAAAGTGACAAAGTAGACCACTATAAGGACATCACTGCTGATGCTTGGTACAAAGATGATGTTGCCAAGGCTCTGGCAACAGGTTATATCTCTGGCACATCAAAAGATACAATGCATCCTATGGCAACTTTGACCAATGAGCAGGTTTATACCATATTGTCAAGATTAGACAATAAAGCTAAAGTCAAGATAGACACAACTGTAATTAAAGATTTTTGATCGTGTTTCAAATTGGGCTAAAGAAGGTGTCAGTCAAGCTGTATCAGCTGGCTTAGTCACAGAAACTAATGGTAAAATTGAACCCCAAAAAGGTGCAACCAGAGGGCAAGTCTCTATTTTTACTAAATAGATACAAAATGAATAATCACGTTTTACTCTTTTCCCGGAAAAATACAGTTTTTCCTAAAGCAAAAAAATCTAAAGGTACTCGCTGAAGATATCATGATTGAAAAATAGTACAATCTTGGGCAATGTTTATATTGCTAAAGGTATCAAAAAAAGTGGTGCTTACAAATTCCAAAAGTAAATGGACAGGTCATTGCAGAAAGTAAAGACACAACCGTTGAGGGCAGTTTGACTAAAAATGATAGGGTGGAAGAACCTGCAAGTTCAAGCTCAAGCTCAACTGGTGGCACTGTTGTACCAAAAGCAACCTAGTAAATCATTACTTGGTAATGATGAAAAAAATGATAAGACAACATTCAGATGAGCTACTTGAAAAGTATTTACTTAAAGGTGAATTAGAAAATGGTGAGTATAGTGGTGCTAAAGGTGGCTTCCAAGCAAATGGTGTGATTCAGTCAAAAGTTCAAATCAACTCTGGCAAAATCAACAACATAGAAATCCTTCCCTATACAGATGGTGTTTCTGATACCACGAGTTATAGAGTATATGCTATAAAAAGTATTGCCATTTTTTAAAAAAATGAACAAGGCAGAAAAAAATATTGCTATGATGTCACTTTATTATCAATATGTTACTGATCTTGATATGATACAAGATGATACTGCCTTATATAACAAAGCTAAAGAATTATTGGGCAAGGAATGTGCTAAAGATTGTAAGTCAGTCCCTAAAAGTGCTCATGCCAGAATGACAGCATTATCAGATGCAGTTACCAAATATCTCACCCATGAGTATACAGAAGGTGAGACCGAAAAAATGTTTGATGCGATTTCAGGTGCGACACTAAGTGCCTCTGGTATGGCAAGATCTGTTGGCCATGCTATAGAACAGTCTATCCACGATAAGAAAACAGGCAATGACATCAAGAGCGTAGAAATTGTAACACCTACCTTCAAAAAATTCTTTGCCAATCAAAAAGACCCTCTACGTCTCGATGAACTTAAGATTAAAAGGACAAAAAAAGATGGTACAACTGAAGAGATTGGTGTCAATGAATTTGAAGCCAAAGGTGTTGAAATGTATGAAGAGGAATCAAAGCATAAAATCACCAATGGTATGATAATGAAAGACTATGACCAAGCCATCACTGTCATCATAAAGGATACAAAATCAGCACGAAGTGATAAATTTGATATTATCGTTAATGAAAATTACGATGAAAAATTGGGTTGTTGGTATGCAGTACAAGGTTGAAGGCAAAGACTGGGAAAATGTACCAAATCTTAAGATGCAGGAACTTAACCATGTGAATCCTTACCAAGTCAATAATATTGCTGTGGGACAGGTCGTTGAATTAAACGAAGATAATGCCAATGACTATATCGGAAAGAAAGTAGAATTAAGATTAGTCTTGAAAAACCCTTCTCAAGTCGGCAATGAAGCAAGCAAGTATGTGCCACTTTATACAAACCTACAAACAAAAAGAAAAAAATCTGTCGTCGTTGAGCGAGGTGTGGAGCACAGATTCAATCCGGATAAGACAGCTTACAAGAGTCTTAATGTCAACTTCATCTATAAGATAACCTTCAATGCCCCAAAAATCCTCAGAGCCGGAAACCCCTGGTATCGAAGACTATACTAAAGTCGTTAAGGCAACCTTAATCAAACAACCAAAAATCTATCATGATATTCAAAAAAAGGTGATACGATTGATCCTTCATTATTTGCTATAGAGTTGGAAGATGAAGATGGTGCAAAAGAAGTGATTAATGGCAATGACTTTGGTGAATATACTGATGGCGAAATAAAAATTGCCATGACACCTGCAGAAGGTGAGGCCTTGAGCGAAGAACATCATTTGAAAAAAAGTCACCATAGAAGTTACTGTCGGTGAAAAAAACCTTTACCCTTGAAAGTCAAAAAAATTCATGGTTGTACAATAAGAAAAAAATTTCTATCAATAAAAGGTGCGCTTGGTACCTCATAAATAATAGTTAAGCACAAAACTAGCCATCAAAGATGGCTAGTTTTTTATTGGTTTTGATTTACCTAAAGCTTCAAGGGTTTCTTGAGCGATAGCGAGTTCTTCATTGGTTGGAACGATAAAGGCACGTACCTTTTGCACCTTCAGCTGTGATTTCAGCTTGTTTACGGCAACCTCTATTTTTTTATCAAGGTCAATAGCCAGTCCTAGGTTTTCCATGTTTTTCGCAAATACTTGCACGAATACGATCATCGTTTTCACCGATACCTGCTGTGAAAGCGATCGCATCAAAACCATTTAATTCTGCAATATAAGCACCGATGTATTTTTTTAACACGGAGGGCAAACATATCATAAGCGAGTTGCGCTCTTTCATGACCTTCATCCATCGCACCTTCAATATCACGGAAGTCGTTAGAAAGTCCACTCACGCCAAGAAGTCCAGATTGCTTATTGAGATAGTTATCTGTCTCTTCTACACTCATACCTTTTTTTGTTTCATCAAGAAAAAGCACTGCAGCCGGATCGATGTCCCCTGTACGTGTCCCCATCACAAGACCCTCAAGTGAGGGTAAAGCCCATAGAAGTATCGATAATCTTACCGCCATTGATTGCTGAGACAGATGCCCCGTTGCCAAGGTGGCAGGTGATAATTTTAAGGTCTTCAAGGGGTTTACCCATAAGTTTTGCCACTTCTTTAGCAACGAATTTATGGCTTGTACCATGTGCCCCATAACGACGAACTTTATATTTTTTTCATAATCTTCATAAGGAATCGCATACATGTAGTGTGTTGGATCCATGGTTTGGTGATAAGAGGTATCAAAAAAACACAAACTTGTGGAATACCGGGCATATTTTCCTCACAAGCCAAGATACCATTTAGGGCAGCACGGTTATGAAGTGGTGCCATAGCAATGTATTCTTCTACCTTTGATTTGACCCATTCATCAACAACAGCTGCTTTAGGGAAGCTATCCCCACCTTGAACGACACGGTGGCCAATAGCGCTAATTTCTTTGAGATCTTTTAAAACAGCAACTTCACCATTGATGAGAGCATCAACAACGATACCTACGGCAACCTTGTGATCAGGTAGTGGGCATTCAGTTTTCCACTTTTTATCGCCTGCTTTCACTTCAACATTACCATTACCACCAAAACCGATACGTTCAGCAAGACCTTTAGAAAGGACTGCATTGGTATTCATATCAATCAGTTGAAACTTTAAAGAAGAACTACCACTGTTCATGACTAATACTAACATTTTTTTCACCTCATAAAATTTTTACTATGATAAAAGCAAAGCGTCACTACTCAATTCATTGCCACTCGCCTTTTCAAACATTCCCAATAAATCACTAATTGTCAAGTTTTCTTTCTCTTCTTTTTTAACATCTAAAAGCACTTTACCATCATGGAGCATGACCAAACGATTCCCATAGCGTAAGGCATCACGCATGTTGTGGGTAATCATGATGGTGGTCAAGTTTTTGCTCAGTAATGATTTTTTCTGTAAGCTCCAAAACTTTGGCAGCTGTCTTTGGATCGAGTGCTGCAGTATGTTCGTCTAAGAGTAATAAATCTGGACTCTTTAGGGTTGCCATCAAAAGGGTCAAAGCTTGTCTTTGACCACCTGAGAGCAGTCCTACACGACTTGACATTCTATTTTCTAGTCCCAAATCTAACATCGCTAAGCGTTCTCTAAAAGAGTGCCTTATCTTTATTTTTGGCACTCCAACGCAAGGTATTGCGTTGTCCTCGGCGATAAGCTATTGCCAAATTTTTCCTCAATTTGCATATTGGCACAGGTGCCACGCATAGGGTCTTGAAAGACACGTCCAATATAGGCAGCACGCTTATACTCCGGTAACTTGGTCACATTGTTCCCATTGATAATAATCTCACCACTATCCACAGGAAAGACGCCACTGATGGCATTCATCGTCGTTGACTTCCCTGCGCCATTACCCCCGATGACAGTGACAAAGTCTCCTGCTTCTAAGGAAAGTGACAGCCCATTTAGGGCAGGCTTTTCATTGATTGTGCCACGGTTAAATACCTTGATGAGTTCTTTTTAATTCTAACATCAAGATCCCCCCTTTAGGCGTTTGAACCCTTGCATTTTATCTTTGATAAGTGGCATAGAAAGGGCAATTGCCACGATAATGGCAGTGAGCAATTTGAGGTCGTTGCTGTCCAAACCGAGCCAAAGCACGATAGCAATGACCACACGATAGACAATAGAACCAAGGACAACGGCAATGAGCCAGTTTAAAAAGCTTCGTCTACCAAATAAAACTTCCCCGATGATAACAGAGGCAAGCCCGATAACGATTGTCCCTGTCCCCATGCCAACATCGGCAAAGGCTGTACTTTGGGCGATAAGTGCCCCAGTGATGGCAACCAAGCCATTGGAAATCACTAGCCCTAAGATAATGGTATTATCCGTATTGACCCCTTTGGGCACGAATCATTTGCTGATTGTCCCCAGTGGCACGGATAGAGGCACCGATTTCTGTTCCAAAAAAATAAATAACAAGCTAATACTATAATGACGGTGACTAAAACCCCAACAACTAAGGTCGCATTGCTTCTGCTGAGACCCATATCCATGAAATAGGTGTAGACCGTTCCCTCACCTAAGATCGAAACATTGGCCTTACCCATAACCTTGAGGTTTATAGAATAAAGGGCAATCATGGTTAAAATCCCTGCCAAAAGGGCTGGAATTTTTCAACTTGGTATGAAGTAAACCTGTTACCATACCTGCAATCATTCCCGCTAGCATTGCCAAAGCAATGGCAAGAAGCGGACTACCACCACCTGCAATACAAACTGCTGCTACAGCTGCACCCAGGGATAAGTTCCCTCCACACTCAAATCTGCAATATCTAAGATACGATAGGGTGATAAACACCCCTATAGACAAGAGTGACCACAAAAAGCCTGTTGCGAAAGTGGATATCACTAAATCCAACATGGCACTTAAGCTCCTTTCAGACTAGACAATGGTCGCATCTTTTTTAAGTTCATCAGGAATGGTAATTCCTAAAAGTTTAGATGCGCTATCATTGATGGTCACTTGATATTTTTTTCTGCTGTTTCAATTGGCATTTCTGCTGGTTTTTGCTTCGCCTTTTTAGAATTTTTAGCTGCCATCTTACCAGTTTGTACGCCAAGAGCCTTGTAGTTGATACCGATAGTGATTAAAGCACCTTTTTTTCAACTTGGGCTTCTTCCCCACAAAAAACAGGGATTTTAGCATCATTGGTCACACGGATAAGGTTTGGCATCGCAGAAGAAATGATGTTATCTGTCGGTGCATAGATGGCTTCAACTTTTTTTGTTGACCAAATCTTGTGCGACTTGTTGGATATCATTGACACTAGAGACGGTCATTTCTACCACTTCAATCCCTTTTTTTCCTTGCAGACTTTCTTAATAATATCTGCTTGAATACGAGAATTTTTCTTCTGCTGAAGAACGCATAAGTCCTAAAGTTTTCATTTCTGGTAAGACCTTAGTCATAAGATCGACTTGTTCTTCAATAGGGTTCATGTCACTTGTGCCTGTGACATTACCACCAGGCGCTTCGTTACTTTTAACAAGCTTTGCTGCCACATAGTCTGTAATCGCTGTCCCAACCACTGGAATGTCAGGGCTAGCACTTGCCATTGAGACTGCTGCAGGCGTTGCAATCGCACAAACCAAATCAGGCTTATCATTGGCAAATTTTTTTGAGAAATGGTTGCCAAATTAGACTGATCGCCTTGTGCATTGTTGACGATAACTTCTAAGTTTTCGCCTTCTTTAAAAGCCCTCTTGGCTAAGTCCTTCAATAAAACCTTCACGTGCTCTGTCTAGGGCTAGGGTGCTCAGCAAGTTGGATTACCCCAACTTTTTTTCATTTCAGTGGTTTGATCGCCACCTTCACTGCCACCATTACCACAAGCTACTGCTGTTAGCCCAAAACCACAGATTAAGGCAAAGGCCAAAAATTTTTTCATTTTTTTCACATTACTCTCCTCGCTTCCTACAATAATCTACTTTTCCTACTTTGCGAAAAAATGAGTCTAACCAAAATGGCTATCCATTTCATTCTATACTTTGAAGAAAAAAATTTTTGCAAGCGACTTGCCTAATTTTTTTCTTCATAAAAAGCACCGTAAACACAAGCTTGTATCTACGGTGTCTTGATTAATCTTTTTCTGATGGTGTGTAGTGCGTTTCACCAACAGGTAAACCTGTCCTCAGCTCGCTAGAGGTCTCATCAATGCCTCTTTCCTTGAGCTTATACTCAACCAGCTCAGAAATGAGGGTATAAATCGTTGCGCCAAGAGGGACAAAGGTCAACATCCCAACAAGTCCCATCAAGGTACCCCCAAGAGTAATGGCAACTAAAGTCCAAATCGCCGGTAAGCCCACAGAACCCCCAACCACTCGAGGATAAATGATGTTGCCCTCAAATTGCTGTAAGATCACAAGAAAAATAAGGAAAATCAAGCCCTTCATCGGGTCAACTGACATGATGAGCAGGGAACTGACCAGCCCTGCCAAAAGCGCCCCCACAATCGGAATCAAATTGGCAAAACCAATCAACACGGAAACCATGGTCGTATAAGGCATACCAAGAATAGTCATACCGATAAAACACAAAACCCCTAAGATAACTGCCTCGGTCATCTGCCCTGTAATAAAAGCTATAAAACTTTTTGATGAGGCAACTTGTCCAACATGAACAATTCTAATCGCTTGTTTTTTTACCAAAGAAAGCATAAATGCCCATACGACTTTGGACATGAAGTAATTCCTTGTTGGCAAGAATATAAATGGCAAAGAAAAAGCCAATCACAATATTGGCGACCTGTCCAAAAACAGAGGTCACAAAACCAAAGGTCGCCCCTATTGTCGTCCCCACTGTCGTAAAGAAAGCAGTGATACGATCTTGATTTAAAAATTCCTTAAGATTCTTTTTGCCATTCCTGATTTTTGAAATTTCGCCTCATAATCATCTGGTAAGAGATCTTTAAGCCATTGATTTTTTTCCAAAATATCTTCTAACCAATTACTAATCACAGTCACATAGTGCGGGATATTATTGGCAAAAAGAACAATCGCATTAACAACTTGTGGAATGACGATGGAGACCACAGCACTCACGGTGACTAAAACAATCAAAAAAAGATAGGATAATAGAAACAGGACGTTCCACCTTTTTTTGAACTTAGGATTTTTTTAATATGACGAAATACCTTTTCTTCAAAAAAAGCGCATTGGGACATTAATCACAAAGGCAATACTTGCGCCAATAATGAAAGGCGTGAGTATCCCCAACACCATCTTGACCCAATCAATAATGTCCATAAGATGAAGCAGGGCAAAAATCAGCAAAACAACAATAACAACCAGTGAAAGAATCTTTTTTTGTACTCCATTGGTTAAAATCCAAGGCTTTTCCCTCCTCAACTTAAAAAAATTAAGCATTTTTTTAAGTAGTACCATTTCCATCGCTTTGGCAGCGTGTTCTATGGCATCACTACAGGCTTCTAAGCGACTGTAAAGATCTCGCCAGATAATGATTTGCTTACCAGGTAAGTCCTCGCCAAAGAGCTTGTACATCGCTGAGAAATACAACTCATCGCCCTCTTTTTCCAAGTTGCTAATCTCAATAATACGTTCTTTGAGATGGCGTGATTTTTTTAAAATAGGTAAACTCCTCTGCCATACGCTCTAAGGCCTTGGCATGATTGACCAAAAAGCTTGGTAAATTCCAAGGTATCTTCTCTTAAGGTTTTCCACATGATACATGTGCATAAACATAAAAGATTTCATCAAGGGCATCGGTCACATTGTCCATACTCTGACCGATATTGACGATGTCTTCACGTTCAATCGGTGTGATAAAATCCTGCATGATGTGATGCATGATGTCATACATCACCAAGTCACTAGCATGTTCTACATTACGCATGTCTTCACGATGCTTTTCCAAATGCTCTGAAAGATTGTACTTTCTGAGTATCCCATCTAAAAGTTCCGCTGCTTCTCTAGCGTGTTTTGCCATCGATAAAAAGGCATTAAAATAGTCAAATTTCTTCTTTTTTTCTAACATCCGTTAGCCTCATTTCTGCTAAAAAATCAATGAAAATAAATACACCATCAAAAATCCAATCAAACCACAACCTGGGAAGGTAATAATCCAAGTCATGACCATGTTACGCACCATAATCCAGTTGACACTACTAAGTCTTTTGGCCGCACCAACCCCCATGATGGCAGTCGTCTTGGTGTGGGTAGTACTGACCGGTACCCCTGTTAAGGACGCTAAAAGCAAGACCAAACTTGCCCCTAAGTCGGCACAGAAACCTTCCCACATACGTAAAGGCACCATATCCATACCAATAGACTTGATAATACGATAACCCCCTACAGAAGTCCCTAGCGCCATCAAGAGGGAACAAAGGATAATCATCCAAAGGGGAACCCCGACATCCTCCATAGGCACACCTTCTGGGAGAACATTATCTTTTTTTCGTGAGGAAAATCCCTAATAAAAAGACCCCCATAAATTTTTGGCCATCTTGGGCGCCATGCATGAAAGCCATAAGCGCCCCACTAAAAATTTGGCTACCTTGAAAGAAACTTCCTACACTGCGTCTATTGGCATTACGGAAAATAAATGCCACTAGCTTTACTGCTAGATAGCCTGCAACAAGACCCAAACCAATCGAAATCCCCAAACCATAGATAACTTTCATCCAAGCATGAGGGTTGAGTCCATCAAAGCCATGATTGATGGCAATTGCAGCTCCACTAATCCCTGCAATTAGGGCATGGCTTTCACTGGTTGGTATCCCAAAATACCAACTCGCCACTGACCAAAAGCACAATGGCAAAAAGGGCAGCACATAGGGGCTAAAATCGCCTTATCGCTGTCATCACCAAAATCTACTAAGGTGAACAAGGTTCCGGCAACCTTATCATTGATTAAGGTCATCACAAGAACGCCTAAAAAAATTACAAAAAGCTGCCATGAGAATGGCTAAACGTACAGGCATTGCCCTAGTTGAAACACAGGTTGCTATAGCATTTGGTGCATCTGTCCAGCCATTAACAAAGATAACGCCCATCACCAAAAGACTGGTGATTAAAAAAAGGCATATTAGTAAAAAGCTCCGAGACAAAGTGATTAAATGGCATCTTCTTCCTCCGTCTTGCATGTGTCATATTCATGCTCTTGTTTGTTAGGTAAGCATATACTTCTTTTTTTACCTCTTTTTGCCTTTATTTTGTCAAGAGGACTAATCCATTTAATAATTACTACAAGACATAAGATTTTCTTTCATATTTGCCCTTTTCTTGTCTGAAAACGCCCTTATATTTCCCCTTAGCTATGCTATAATGAAATTAACCTGATTTTACAAAAATCTTTGATTTTTTTACAAGGAGGAAGAAGCGATGATCAATTGGTTAGAAAAAAAGCACAAGCCTACAAAGACGCTTTTTTTGAACGATTTATGGGCAATTTTAGAAATTCCTAGTATCAGAAATGATGATGATAAAACTGATGCCGCACCTTTTTGGTACAGAAGTCAAACGTGCCTTGGACTGTTTTTTTAGGTTTTTGCTGAGCGTGATGGTTTTCTAACAACAAATTATAACAATTTTTGTCGGTAAAATTACCTATGGTGAGGGCGAAAAAGTCTTGGGTGTTTTTGGACACCTTGATGTGGTACCTGTTGGTAATGGTTGGCAATCCCTCCCTTTCAGCCGACCTTACGTGAGGGGAATATCTATGCACGTGGCATTGGTGATGACAAGGGGCCACTTCTTGCCGCCTACTATGGACTAAAAATTGTCAAAGACCTTGGTTTACCGCTAAAAAATGAAGTCCAACTACTCCTTGGTACTGATGAAGAAAATGCATGGCAATGTATGGACTATTACAAGGCAGTGGAAAAAAATGCCTGATATTGCCTTTTTCTCCAGATGCAGACTTTCCTGTCATCAATGGTGAAAAAGGGATTAGCAATTTCCGCCTGGAATTTAAAGGTGGCGGAAAGGGCATGTGGGAAGTAGGTGAGTTTCATGCCGGTACACGTCCCAACATGGTACCTGATAAAGCAACCGCCAGCATTCGTGGTAAGGAACTCACACGTCTAAGTGAAGCCTTTAGTGCCTTTATCTCTCAAAATGAAGGCATCGACGGGCATTTTTCACTATGAAGATGACACCCTCCATCTTGAATGCACAGGTAAGGCAAGCCATGGTATGCAACCAGAGCTAGGATTCAATGCCGGAAACTACTTAGCAAGCTTTTTTTGGCAGAGTATGACCTTGGACAACGTGCAAGAAGTTACTTCCAATTTGTCAAAACCTATTTGCATAAAGAACACGATGGTAAAAGCTTTGGTATCGATACCACCCACAAAATCATGGGGGAAGTCACAGTCAATACAGGTATCCTCCACTATGATGAAAAATGGTGCTGAGGCGATTTTTAAATATTCGCTATCCTCTAGGACAGACCCATCAAGCCATCTATGAGGCGCTTTTGAGCTTAAAACATCCTCTTGGCCTCCAAGAAGTCGTTGTCCTTTCTACAGAAGAGCCACATTATGTCCCTGCTGAAGATCCTTTGGTCAAAACCCTCCTAGCCGTCTACGAAAGACAAACCGGCAATAAAGGTACTGAAAAATCCATCGGTGGTGGCACCTATGGTAAACTCGTCCCAAGAGGTGTCGCCTATGGGGCGCATTTCCCAGGCAGAGATGATAGTATGCACCAAAAAGATGAACACATGCCGCTTGAAGACCTCATTTTATCCATTGCCATCTATGCCGAGGCCATCTATGAACTGGCAAAAATCCTATTGAGGACTTCACCTCATGCTAGTTCAACTGGACAATCATGCCATTGATGACTTTTTATCCCTGGCTTGTAGATAACTTCCCAGCTGATGAGGTCAAGCCCCTGTCTTGGATTAAAACCATGCTTGCACGTGGAGACTATAGCCTTTTTACTTGGCAAGAGGAAAGTCCTTTAGCCCTTGCCTTTTTCTATCATGGTCAAAGCGAAGAGGCGCCTGCTCTCCTGGACTATCTTTTTGGTGCACCCTGACTACCAAAGTCAAGGTATTGGCTCCAAGCTCTTAAGCACCCTTCTGCAAGCTGAGTACCTCAAAAATGGTTTTTAGTGGAACTGGAGCGTTTGGATCAAGCCGAGAGTCAAGAGGCGTACACAAAACGTCAAAGGCGTCTTGACTTTTATCAAAACCTAGACTTTCAAGCGACCGAACTTCTCCCTGAAATCTTTGGCGTGGGCTATAGACTCTACCATTCGCCTAACACTTGAGTTGACAGAAGAAAGCATAAAAAGCACGCTACCTCGCCATCTATCAAGCTATGGTACCAGAAGCCTTATTTAAAAAAACATATTAGACTCTAAAAAGCCCTCCAAAAAAACTTGGAGGGCTTTTTACCCTTTATCAAGTAAAATCACCACATAATGTGCCTCATCCCTAAAGGCACGAAAGCTTAAGTCTTCCTCTATGCTTTCTAAGGCATCGTGGCAAAATAGAGTCTCGCCGTTGATTTGACCCTCGCCCTCAGCTTGGATGACATAGGCCATCTTGCCTTTAGGGACGCTAAAACTTGCCCCTTCATCTTTTTTAAGACACGTGCAAAAAAATCTGCCTCTTGGTTGATTTGAATTTCTGCCTCACCTGCTTTTAGAAGAAACAAAAATGTAGCCACTGTCCTTTTCTCGCTTCCATAGGAAAACTATAGTCCCCATAGTTTGGGCGATGATTTTTCCTATCAGGTAAAATCCAAATTTGTAAGAGTCGAACCGGTTGATCCGCTAAATTTTCCTCACTGTGCCATATCCCTGTGCCTGCACTAAGATACTGCACCCCTCCACGACTTAAGGTACGCTGATTGTTCATACTATCGGCATGGGTGAGCTCCCCTTCTAGCACATAGGTAACTATCTCCATATCACGATGAGGGTGGGTGCTAAAGCCTGTATGAGGGGCAATGGTATCATCATTGATGACCCGAAGGGCACCAAAATGAATATTGTCTTGATTGTAATAGTCTGCAAAAGAAAAAAATGATAATAGGTTTGTAACCAATCCAGGCTACCTTTGCCCATAGCCTGATGGCGAAGTATACGTGTCATAAGACTCTCTCCTTTCTACTGCTCCCTACATTCCCCAAAAAAATAGCGTGTACAAACAAAAAGGCTAGCCCTCAAGGATTTTTGAGAGACTAGCCTAAAAAAATCTGTCATTTTTTTAATTAACCTGCATTAGGTGTGGTCTTGACTTCTTTTTCAAAGACAACAGCCTGTCTACCATCAATTTTTTTCAAAAGTGACAGTGTAGCCTAAAGCTTCAGCAATAAAAGCGAACCGGTACCATAGTGCGTGTATTGGTCGTGATATAAGGTTTCACATCCATCGCACGAACAGCATTATTGACTTTATAATTGACACTATTTGGACTAAGTTCTATATCTGTACCATCAGAAGCAATAACAATCTTCTTGTCTTTGGTATATTTGATTGTGGAGCCTTGGAAGCTTTCTACCAAAAGCACGCAAAGGCACAAAAGGTACGATTACTTTTTGACCTCTGGCGCAGCGTCTATGGTCTTTGTCTTATCCCCTACCTTGACTGTATTGGCGCCAATGGTCATGATGATACGATCATCTTCTTTTTGCCACCAAAGGTGCCGGATGAGAGACATAGCTATTGCCATTGGCATCCTTAGCAGAAATTCTCAAATTTAAGATACCTTTTTCAGTAGTCTTAAAGATGATATTACCCTTACCTGTTGCGTTCATTTGACTGGTGTTAATGGTCACATCAGAAAGTAAAATCGTGTGTCCCTCATGATTGGTTGCCACAAGATTGACTTCTGTAGGAATAAAGTCAAGGGCGACAACCTTACCTTCTTTATTCTTTAGGGTAAAGTCCATCTGATTTAAAATATTGGTGTAGGCAACCTTTTTAGAAAGCTCTAGAATTTGATTTTTGCCATCACTGACCTTTAAAATCGCTCTTGCACTACCTCTATTGCCTGCCTCGCCAGCAACAAAGATAAATTGATAGTTTTGGGTTTCAGTGGATGGGTCAAGTTCAATTTTTTTAAGCTCACATTGTTCGCATTTGGAATGGCATGCTCTTCTGACTTTAATTGAACATTATTCGCCCCCAAAGCACGCACAAGGATAAAATCCCCAGCCTTTGGCACATAGCCATTATTGAATGTAACATTGACCGCTTGTTTCCCTCTACCGGAAACAATCTCAGGTTTATCAAACTTGATTTCAGTCATTAGACCATTTGACCCTTGATTGATATTTTGATTTGTCGTATTTTGATTTGTGGTAGTATTATTACCAACATTATTTGGTGCATCAATCGGCAAATAATAACCATTTATACTACCACCTCTAGAACTGGATTGGTTATTATTTTGGTTACTTTGATTGTTTTGAGTTATGTTTCCACCGCTAATCGTATAGGTGCGCACAACATCTCTATCCTTTGAGTTGCTCATGGTCACTTCAATGGTGTCTCCATTTTGAAAGGACACACGATTGCTATGATTTTGTGGAATACGCATACTTCCATTGCCGGAAGTCTCCAAACTACCTGTTTCTAAAACAGTATTGTTACGACGAATGGTATATTTATCAGAGCGTTCAGCATGATTGAAACTAATACCAACACTGTTGTCCCCAACAGTCACTGACTTGATGGTAAAACTATCTACGGCAAAAGCTTGGGCTAGCGCTAAAGAGTAGTCCTGCAAACATTACTGATGTGAGTAAAAAAACTTTATACTTCATCTTTCCCTCCTTATTTGAGTTCAAACCAATTTAACAACAATTCGTAAAAAAATTATAACATGGCAATGAACGAAAAAAAAACGAAAGTTTATTTACAACAAGTTAAGTTTTTTCAAAGATGTAAAGATTTTGATGTTTTTTTACTTGAGAATATTTTTCATTATGAGGTATAATGAAGTCATCTACCGGTGTAGCTCAGAGGATAGAGCAGTGGTTTCCTAAACCATTGGTCGCAGGTTCGACTCCTGTCATCGGTGTTTATCTCCTTATTTTTCCTTTCTTAAAAAGATGGACTACTTTTTGTGGTTCATCTTTTTTTCTTTATAGTGCATCTTTCAGCAGATAAACCAATTAAAAAAATAAAAATTGCTGTCTTTGTTTTTAATATGACTAGCCAGGGTATATAAAGAACAAGAGAGTTTCTCTCAGTCATTTTGAAAGGATGAATAAGACAATGAAACAACTTAGAAATAAATATCAACTTTTTATAAACGGACAATGGCAAGATGCTTCAGATAATACTACCCTAAAAACCTACAACCCTGCTAATCGTGAATTACTCGCAGAAATTGCTGATGCCACCAAAGAAGATGTCCATCAAGCGGTACAAGCTGCTAGAGAAGCGTTTAAAAACATGGAAAAACTTCTGTCTATGAGCGTGCTGCCCTCCTAAACAAAATTGCTGATCGTATCGAAGAAAAATGCCGAGTGGCTCGCTCGTGTAGAAACCATGGAAAATGGTAAACCAATTCGCGAAACACAAAACGTTGACATCCCACTTGCTGTAGAACATTTTTCGTTACTTTGCTGGTGTTATCATCGCAGATGAAGGACAAGCCAATCTCCTACAAGGTAAAATTTTTAAGCATTGTCTTAAGAGATCCTATCGGTGTTGTTGGACAAATCGTGCCTTGGAACTTCCCATTCTTAATGGCAGCATGGAAGCTTGCACCAGTTTTAGCTGCTGGGGGATACTACCATATTTAAACCATCTAGTGCCACTTCTCTTTCCCTTTTAGAATTCATCTACTTGATTGAAGATCTCCTTCCAAAGGGTGTCGTCAATGTCATCACTGGTAGTGGTGCAAAATCTGGTGAATTCTTAAAAGAACATCCAGGTCTTGATAAGCTCGCCTTTACTGGTTCTACCGAAGTCGGTCGTGACATCGGCATCGCTGCTGCTAAGCGTCTTATCCCTGCTACCCTTGAACTTGGTGGTAAGTCTGCCAACATCATCTTTGATGATGCTGACATCGAAAAAGCCCTTGATGGTGTCCAACTTGGTATCCTCTTTAATCAAGGTCAAGTCTGCTGTGCTGGTTCTAGAATCTTTGTTCAAGAAGGTATCTATGATAAATTCCTCGACGCTATGGTTGAAAAAAATTTAAAAAAATGTCAAAGTTGGTGATCCTCTAGATCCAGAAACCCAAATGGGTAGCCAAATCAATGGCAAACAAATGCAAAAAAATCTTAGATTGCATCGATCTCGGTCTAAAAAGAAGGTGCAAGAGTTGCTGTTGGTGGAGAACAATTAAAAGAGGGTGACCTCGCTAAAGGTGCCTTTATCCGCCCAACCTTGCTCGTTGATGTCACCAATGACATGCGCATTGCTCAAGAAGAAATCTTTGGCCCAGTTGGGGTTGTCATCAAGTTTAAAGACGTTGATGATGTTATCCACATGGCAAACAAGAGCGTTTATGGTCTCGGTGGCGCTGTCTTTACTCAAGACAATGCTAAGGCTATGCGTCTTTCCCAAGAACTAGAAACCGGTCGTATCTGGGTCAACACCTACAACCAAATTCCAGCAGGTGCCCCATTTGGTGGCTACAAACAATCTGGTATTGGTCGTGAAAATGATAAGCGTATCCTTGACCACTACACCCAAGTCAAAAATATCATGATTGACATCAGTGGTGAAACCAGTGGTTTCTATGATACAAAACTAGACTAACTTCCTAATAAAAACCATTCTCATGAAGAGAATGGTTTTTATTGGTTTGCCTCGCTCTAAAGAGCCTACTGACGCAATAAAATCAAAAATACCCCTTTGCAAAAAACAAAGGGGTATTTGTTATCCTAAAAATATATAGCTATCGTAGGCTAACCTATCAGAAAAAGTTACGTTTTTAAGACACTATTACCTATCATTCACACCAAAAAAAGAGTCACCCTGATACACAAGCACTAGGTTGGTTTACCTCATTATTATTTTTATTTTTGGAGGGATATGTATGAAAAAAATGGCAAAAATGTTTGGCGCTTTTTTTGCTCGCCCTTATCTTACTGCTTGGTCATCTACCAGCAAATGCCCAAGACAGCCAAACAACCCTTGTAGAATTTGAAGCCTTAAAGAAAATGGTGGAAAGTGATACAACCTTAGATAAAGGGATTTTTCCCCTATATGCAAAGCGTCCTGACCAAGGCTGAGCTTGTCGAAGCCTTAGACAAAGTATAAAAAGCCTTTCCTACTGACCAAGAATTGGCAAATACCATGTTTAAAGATGCCCTAAGAAGCATCTGCCAAGAAGTGAACGCTAATCATTTTTTTCCAAAAGAACAGGCCAAGGCACTTTTTTTCTTAGCGAAGTGGCTTTTAGAAAAACAAGCCCAATACCAATCCTACCCCACCCTATGACCCAAGTACTGACCAAGCCAAGACCAAACAAGGGTGCCTATCTATTTCAATGGTAAAGGGAATTGCTTTTGACAGATACCCTAGTAAAAGACAATAAGACCTATGTCCAACTTAGGGAACTTTGCATAAATGTCTCTGTAAAATGGCTCAACCCTAGATTTCATCAAGCACCTATCCCCGGTGGGGCTTGCCAGAAGGCATCAACCTCACCAATCCGACCTTTGTCTACACCTCAAAAGTCACCAATTTTTACGAAACAGATAAACAAATTATGGCAGTAGAGATTACAGGTATTTATGAGACGTATCAAAACCAATACTATCCGTATCACTTTGTAGATGATGAGAAATTCAACGGTTTTAGTCATCAATACCGGTGGCAAGAAAAAACAAATTCCAATCACCTTTAACCCCTATTGCCGGTAGGATGTATGTCAGTGTTGATGAATTTAGAGAAAAAAATCCAACCCTACCTCGTTGATATTTGTATGCAACCTGTAAAGTAAAAAAAGCGACCCCTAAGGGTCGCTTTTTTGCTATACTATCTTTGTCGTTCGCACATTCTCACGACGGTGAGGAGGTGAAGATAGGTTTTCACTTCTTATGACTGTCGTGCTTGCCGTCTTAAGCAATATAATCTCTCATTATATTGTCAAGTGGCTTGATGGTAAGCAAAAGAACGATAAAGCCTAACTAAAAAAAGCGACCAAGGGCAATTGGTCGCTTTTTCATATGTTTGCATTATAACTGTAGTCTCTCTACAAAAGTAATATAACACAATGATACCCCTATCGTCAAGCAGTAAGAAGAGCGCTTTTTAACGATAAAGCATAAAAAAAGCGACCCCTAAGGGTCGCCCTTTTTATATAAGATAAAGTACGCTAATCGCTCATACCCATCAAAATTGATTGTTTACTCTAGCCGACTGCATGAGCACGTCTAGCACCAATGGTACCATCAGGTAGTTGAAGATCGTAGATAATATTATCGTAGGAATAAATGTAGGACTTAAAATGCACTCTGCTCTCTCCTCGACTTGTCACACGCAAACGATAAATGGTTCCCGTTTGAGGGTTGTATACCCTTTCACTCGCTCTTAGCGTCAATTGTCTTCTGCCATGAGCGAGGGATTGTCATCCCTATAGTAGGGTTCTAACTTACTATCCTTAAAATCTGTCCCTCTCTCAACTAAAAATTTTTTGCTTCTTCTTTTCCAGTATTTGCTAAATAAATATTAATATGGGAATCCACTAGTCTCAATCCAAAGGCTACCACAGTTCCCCTGCCCGCTAAAAGCCTTATCTGAACGAAAATACAGGCTTTTGACTAACACTTTCATCATCTGAAACTCCACTACATCCTGTAAAAAAAGAAGGGCAAAAATCATCATTACTACTGTTTTTCATCATTCAGCCCCTTTTTTCGCAAAAATTACTTTCTTGCCTTGACTTTGTTTACCTTTTTGTCAATTATAACAAGAATGTAAACTTTTTCTCTACAACTTTTGACCATCAAAATAAAAAGAGCAGTTTTATGAAAAAAATCATAAAACCACTCTTTACCCTCTTTCATATTAGCTTAAAGCATGAACCATCTGGGCATAATGACCATTTTTTTGCCATAAGATCTTGATGATTGCCTTCTTCCAGCAAGTGACCATTATCCAAAACTAAAATATGATCTGCCTCCCTGATGGTTTGCCAAGCGATGGGCAATAATCAAACTCGTTCGTCCTTTAGAGATAGTATCCAAGGCTTTTTGAATCGTTGCCTCTGTCTTGGTGTTAATATTAGAGGTCGCCTCATCCAAGACCAAAAATTGGACTATCTGCTAAGGCGCTACGACTGATTGCCACCAACTGACGCATCCCCTTGGAAAGATTTGCCCCACCTTCTAAGATTGGCGTTTCCAGTCCTTCGGGTAAGCCAGTCAAAAGATCAGAAATGCCTAACTTAATGAGAAGTTCCAAGACCTCACGGCGTGAGGCTTCAGGACAGGGCATAGCGAATATTGTCAAAGAGGGTGCCCTCAAAAGAGTAAACTGTCTTGAGGCACGAAGGACACCGCCTGACGTAAACTCTGACGGGTAAATTGACGAATGTCTTTACCATCAATTAAGATGCTACCCTCATTAATCTCATAAAAACGTGTAATGAGTCCGGCAATGGTCGTCTTACCCGAACCTGTCGCCCCTACCAAGGCAACACGCTTGCCTCCATAGATGGTAAAACTGAGCTGATCTAAAACTTTTTACCTCATCGTAGGCAAAGCTCACATTTTTGGAAACTAATCTCACCACCTTGATAACGATAAGGCACAAGACCTTTTTTTCCTCTTCTTCTAAAGGTTCATCAAGGACTTCATAAATACGCTCTGCCCCAGCCAGTCCACTTTGGATATTGTTAAACAAAGTCGCCAATTCATTTAACGGACGTGCAAAACGACGCATATAAAGCAAGAAAGAAAACAAAACCCCAATGGTGAGGCTCGCCCCATCAAGGATAAAGATCGCCCCTAAAATCGTCACCAAAAGATAGGCAAAGTTATTGATAAAACTCATCAAAGGAGAGAGCGCTGAAAGGCTTTGTGCCTTGTAATAAGTCTTGGTCAAAGCTTTTATTATACGTTTCAAAAACTCGCCAAACTTTTTTTCCTTGTGGTTGTAAAGCTTGAGCATTTTTTTGACTGGAAAGCTCCTCTTCAATATGCCCATTGAGTGCCCCCAAGATTTTTCTGATAGGCCTGGAAAAATAATCTAGAATACTTCACCACAATTCTAGTAGAAATCAAGGTTAAAGGGAATAATGAGCAAGGCATACAGCGTTAAAGTTGGCGATAAAAAGAAACATAGCGACAATCATCCCACTCAAGTTGACAATCGCTTCTAAAAAAAGCAGTAATACTTTCAGATAGGGTCGTATTAACATTGTCCACATCATTGGTAAAACGGCTCATCGTGTCGCCACTTTTATTTTTTTGTCAAAATAAGTCATTGGTAATTTTTAACAAACGAGAAAAAAAGTTCATCACGTAAGCGAAAAAGCCAAACGTTGAGAGAGATGGGCAGTGATTCGTGTTTCTAGATAAAAAAATAGCGACGTCGCTGTAAATAGCCCAAGTAAAAAGACAACGACTTCTCTAAGGTGAATTTCATCATAATGCACCACATACTTATCTACCACTTCACCCATCAGTTTCATGGAATAAACGGTTAAAATCGTCACCAAGATATTTAGGATAAGAGCAATCGTAAGCTGTTTTTGACTCCCTTTGAGATAGGTAAAAAGTACGCTTGGCGGTTGCTAGGGGAGAGGCAGCTTGTGCTTTTGCTTTAATTCTTCGTGTACTCATGTAAGCTCTCCTCTCTAATTGACTTTCTACAATGGCACGATAGGTTGGACTGGAGACAATGAGATCTTTATGCTGACCAATCGCCTCTACCCTACCTGATTTTAAGACCAAAATTTTTATCCGCACGTCTAAGCGTGGAGACACGCTGACTGACAATAATTTGTGTCAGGTTCTTTTTCCTTATCCAAGACATCCAAAAAGGCTTTTTTTCCGTCAAGGCATCTAAGGCACTTGTCGCATCATCCAAAAAAATAAAAGTCTCGGTGCTGAAAGCAAGGCTCTGGCAATAGAAAGACGCTGTTTTTGTCCACCGGAAAGGTCATTACCCCTTTGGTTTAAGCCACCCTCTAAACCTCTGTCACTCGCTTCTAAAAAGCTCCTTGGCTTGCGCTTTAATTAAGACCTCTTTTAGCGCCTCATCACTTGCCTTGGGATTGGCAATATAAAGATTTTCCTTAATGCTCCCAGATAAAACCGTACTATCTTGCTGAACCAAACCCAAGTTTTTCCTCAGCCAAGTCTCATCAATTTCCTTTAAATCAATACCACCTAAGGTAATCCGACCCTCTTTGGGATCATACAAGCGACTGGCTAAAGTCAAGAGGGTAGACTTCCCACTTCCTGTCTCGCCAACTACCCCAAGACGCTCACCTTCTTTTTAAGGTAAAACTGACTTCACTTAAGGCATTTTCTGCCTCTTCTTTATAGGCAAAAGCTTACCTTATCAAAGACAAGGTGCATCTTTTTTTGGTTTTTTTCTTGCCTGTAAAGTCCATAGCAATCTCTGTTTCTAAAACTGCACGCATGCGTTTGATTGAAGACTGAGACATGGCATACATTATCAAAAATAAAGGAGCAAGAAATAATCGCATTTAAAATCAAAGATAAGTAGGTCAAAAAAATGCCATGATTTGCCCAACTGCCAAATCGCCAGTTGAGACCTGCTTGCCACCAAAACCAAATAATGGCAATCATGGAATAATTAAATGCCATCATCAAAAAAAGGCGATAAAGGCAATCATGATTTTTTTGAACCCTAAGTTGCCAAGTATAAAGATCTTCATTGGCCTTGTCGAATTTTCTTTTGGTATAGTCCTCTTGGCAGAAGCCCTTGACCACATAAATAGAAAGAAGATCTTCACGCACTTTTTTTGGTTTAAGCCATCTATCTTCTCATTCACAATAGGGTAGGCCTTGGCAAGCTTACTACCCACAAAGGTAATAATCAATATCGTAAAAAGGAACTGCCACATAAAAAAATAAAGCCTAAAGATGGGGCGACACGAAAAGCCATCACCAAGCCTCCGATAAACATAATCGGGGCACTAACAAAAACTCCTCTGTAAAGACAGCAAGAAATTTTTGCACATTGGAGACATCCTTGGTCATGCGTGTAATTAGGGTTGCTACCCCAAATTTATCGAGTTCTGGATAAGACAGGCTCATGAGTTTTTCATACATCGCCCCCCTCATCGCTTCTCCAGCATGGGCAGTCGCCTTGGCAGAAACAAAGTAGCTCCCAGCACCACAGGCTAGACCGACTACGCTAAAGAGGAGCATGAGCAAGCCATAATGATAGATAATCCCATAGTCCTTTGTTAAGATACCATGGTCAACGACTTTTTTTCCATCAATGTCGGTAAGTACAAGTCACAAAACACCGAACTCGCCATTAAAAAGGGGCGCAAAAAGAAAGCCCCACCAATATTTTTTTCATAAATTGCCACAAAAACCCCACTGCCATCACATCACTTTCTAAAAGCCTATGTTTAAATATACCCAAATCACACCAAAAAGCGATACCAAAGTATCGCTTTTTTTACTCTTTTGGTGTATTTAATGCGAATACAGCTTAACGTAAAGATGGCTTTTTTTCTTCCAGACCATCTTGCCAATTGACCTCACCAATTTTGACCCAAAGATTTTCTTCCAAGGCACTTTTGGCAAAAACCTCAAAATAAAACTTATCCCCAGTTTCCACAGGACGCATTTGATAGCCATTATTCTCATAAGGGACTTCGAGTCCATAATCTGTAATGGCATTTAAAACCATCGTCCGATAAGGCTCACTATGAATACGACAGACCGTTAAGGTACCACAAAAAGACGTCTCAACTTCACCCAAGCGCCAGTCTTCTTCACTAAATATCTCCTTTGGTATCTTCATTGTTATCCCCACCTTTTTTCAACTTATCCGCAATTTTTGGCTTAAAATGTGGATAAAACCTTAGTAATCCACAGACTTATCCACAGATTTGTCCTCATAGGCTGTTTTTTTCGCTGCTCTTGCCTTGGCTTCTTCTAGGGAATAGCGACAGCCACAATAGTCTTGCCTGTACAGTTCATAACGCTCTGATAACTCAAGGGAACGTTTGAACCCACCTTTTTTCTTAAAATCACTGTATAAAAAATTGACCCCATAGATCTTGGCGAGCTTTTCCCCAAGATGATTTAAGACCCTCGCATTTTTGTGCGGGCTAATGGAAAGGGTCGTCCCAAAATAGTCAAAGCCTCTTTCTTTTTGCTACCCTGGCTGTCTCCTCTAGACGCAAACGATAGCAGGAAAAAAACATCTGGCACTGCCCTCTTTTAAGTGGGCATATTTGCCTACCACCTGATTGAAACGTTCAGGATAATAAGAGGTTTCTTCAAAGGTCAGTCCCTCTAAAGTACTTGCAAGACGCTTGACCTCAGAGGCTCGCCGCTCATACTCTTCCTTTGGATAGATATTGGGATTGTCAAAAAAAAGGGTCACTTGGAAATGTCCCAAAAGACGCTCCAAGACCGCTGTAGAACAAGGCGCACAACAGACCTGTAAGAGGAGGCTTGTCCCCTCTTGGGTTGTTTTTGAGCAAGTCTTGAAAAATTTTTATCATAGTTTTGTTTGTCCATCATCATCCTCCCCCCTCTTTCTTACCCTAAAAAGCCCCCTATTGGGGGGCTTTTTTTATTTTAGACCCTTTAAGGCATCCATAAAGGGATTGTTGCTCATTTCTTCTTTTTTGGACAGTTGTTTCATATATTGACGAGCGTCCTTATTGCTCGTGCCTTTCTTGGCACGTAATTTTTCATTAAACTTCTCGTAATTTTTCCCTAAAGCCACAGACACAGACATAGCGTCTTTTTTTCGCCACTACCGATGATTTCCAGTTTTTTTCTTGCACTCTGGACAGCGAGCATTGGAAAGGATGGAAATATTTTTCACGATAGCCACATGCCCTATCTTGGCAAACGTACATCTTGCCTCGCTTCCCATTAACAGAAAGGAGATACTTACCACAATTTGGGCAAGGCTTTCTGGTCATATTGTCATGGCGATAAGTCAATTCACTTGCCTTGACAGCTTTTACCAAGTCCTTGGTAAAGTTTCGTATCTCTCCATCAAAGACCTTAGGAGAAAGTCCACCTTGGGAGATTTTTTTCGAGTTTACTTTCCCAGCTTGCTGTCAATCCTGCACTCTTTAGGGACTCAGGCACCAAGCTAATGAGTTGCTTACCCTTTTTGGGTTGGCAAAAGGACGTTGCCATTTTTTTCCACATAAAAGCTGGAAAAAGAGTTTTTTTCGATAATGTCTGCCCTTGTTGCCGGCGTACCGATACCCCCTGTTTGCTTTAAGATGGCTTTATCCTTTTGGCTCACTTGAGCTGTTGGATTTTCCATAAAGCCTAAAAGTGTCCCCTCGGTGTAGCGACTAGGCGGCTTAGTCTCACCCTCTATGAGACGAAGGTTGACGCCTTTTAAGAGGCCTTTGGCCAGTTTCCCTGCCCTTTCTTCAGTGATTTCATCATCATCAATGCCCTTAAAGCCCAAATCCTTGGCTTGCTTACCCTTGGCGATAAAACGCTCGCCCAAGACTTCCACCACAATACTCGTCTCCAAATAAACGTAGTCACCTAAAAAGGCGCCCATAAAGCGACGTGCCACCAAATCGTAAATTTTAAACTCATGGTTAGAAAGGTCAGCTGTAGAAACCCTTGTCTCTGTTGGAATGATGGCATGATGGTCACTGACCTTAGCCTCATTAATCATCATCTTGGCAATCTTGTTACCATTTTGTAAAAATCTTGCGACTGGTTGCTAAAAAGGCTAGTCGTATTAATAGCTTTTAAGCGGTCACTAAAGGTCGCTACCATATCTTTGGTCAGGTATCTGGAATCCGTCCTTGGATAGGTTAAAACTTTGTGGGTTTCATAGAGGCTTTGCATATAACGCAAGGTTTCTTTGGCAGAATAGCCATAGCGTGTATTGGCCTCCCTTTGTAGGGTCGTCAAATCATAAAGGAGGGGTGGTGGTGTACGTTTTTTTCGCTCTCTTTAATCTCTTTGACATAAAAACTCCCCTTGCTTTAGGCGGGCATAAAGTGCCTTGGCCTCTTTAGGGTCATAAATACGGCTCCCATCCTTACCTTGCCACAGAAAATGAAAACCGCCAGCCTCAAAGCCTAGCTCAAAATAAGGCTTTGGACGAAAATTGACAATTTCTTCTTCTCTGCGCACAAGCTCTGCTAAAGTTGGCGTCTGTACCCTACCAGCAGAAAGTTGGGCATTGTAATGACAGGTCAAGGCACGAGTGACATTTAGCCCCACAAGCCAGTCTGCCTCTGCCCTTGCCACTGCTGATTGGTAAAGCCTATCATAGTCCTTACTTGGACGCAGGTGGGCAAAGCCCTCTTTTATCGCACGATCGGTTTGTGAGGAAATCCACAAGCGTTTCATCGGCTTTTTTTGACCCCACTTTTATCAATAATCCAACGTGCCACCAATTCCCCTTCACGTCCGGCATCAGTAGCAATCACTATCTCAGTGATGTCTTTACGACGAAGGAGGCTTTCGACCTTTTTATACTGCTTTCTTGTTTCATTAATCACTGTTGTCTTCATCTTGTCAGGAAGCATAGGGAGGCTTGCCATCTCCCAATTTGCCCATGCTTTGTTGTAGCCTTCAGGGGGCTTCCAAGGTCACCAAATGCCCTAGCGCCCAAGTGACAATCCCATCTTTGCCCCCTATCATACCATCGCCTTTTTTTCCTTGTAACCAAGGACTCTAGCGATCTCCTTGGCAACAGAGGGCTTTTTCGGCAATAATCAAACGTTTCATCTTTTTCCCTCATTTTCTTTTTTTATACATAAAGGCAAAGCCCCAAGAAAGGCCTACCAAACCACCTAAGATTAAACCGAGTAAACTCGCTTGATAATATGCCCCAACCACACCACCGAGGAGGGCAAACACTGCCACAAAGACAGGAATTGTTAAACTTTTTTTGAAAGATCTTTTTTTCAATTCTTTCAAAATTGCCTTTTTTTGTTATTTTTTTCCACCGAAAACACCTCAAATTTTTTTCTATTTGTATAAGCATAGCATAAACACCTTGACAATAAAAACACTCTAAAGGTAGGCTAAGGCAAAGTTTGGAAATAAGGAGACAGGTATGGAATTTTCATTTTGGCAAATACTCTTTTTCTATCATGTATTTATGTGGTTCGGTATGGTGATTCAACTCATCCTCGCCAGCCTAAAAAGTCAAACACATGGGTAAGCTCTTACCCCTAGCCATTTATGGCTTTTGACTTTTATATTTGCTATCCCTATTTCAAGGAAGCTTTTTGTGCCGATTACAGACTTTAACTTGTTTATCACTTCCCTAGCAATTTTTACTTTTATTTCTCTGCCGGCAGTATTTTTTTCTTTTTAATTGAACTAAGGGTCATCAAGCTCAAAAAGCAAGAGAGAAAAAGACGCAAATTGCTAAAAATGCGCAAGAGGCAAAAAAAGCTTCTTTCGATGTAAGTGGGAAATTGATATAATGACCCATATTTCATTACTCATGACTTTAAGAAAGGATGGTTTTATGATGAAATTTAACCTCAAAAGGATTGCCAGTGTGGTGATTGTGGCATTTTTGCTCACCATCATGCCTAAGGCAACCTTAGCTGCTGATGTCAATTTTAACTTGCAAAGCGCCAACAGTGACAATAGTGTCGTCACCATTGGCTACAACAATGCTTATCCTAGCTACTACTACAAGATTGCCCTTGCGAGTCAATCCTCTAGACAAGTGGCAGCAGGTACCTTTGATCAAGCTAGTGGTACCATTACTTTAACACGTGCCAATGCACCGGAGCTTTCTAACCTAAGATCAAATGATAGCCTAATTATCACTGTCTACAATCCTTACAATGGCTATGCTACTGTCTCTGAATCACGCTTAAACATTCAAGCAGGTGCCAAAAAGCCTAGTAGCATGCGTATTTTTAAGTTCAAGACTCATGGCAAACCAAAACAATCAAAAACTTAGAAATTGCCTTTGACAACAACTATTTGCCAGGTGCTCAAGATAGAATCAACCTCTATCCTCTAGATATCAGTGGTAATGTCATTCGCACTTTGCAAAGACAAGTCTTTGATATTTCTGCCTCTAACCTCAAAAATCAAAATAATGAACAAGTGGCAAGCTTAAATGTTAGCGTCCCACAAGAAGTCAAATCTTATCGTGTCGTCTTTACCAGTGGTAATGAAGAACTCTCTAACCTCACCAAAACCCTCTTAGTCGGAGAAGTCCAAGCCAGCTACAGAAGACTCATCATTGATTTTTCCAACGACCACTGTTGGCCTAGGGGATACTATCAAAGTGAGAGTCTTTGCTGAAGATACCAATGGTAAAAAAAGTTGATATTTCTGGAGGTGTTGACCTTAGTCTAATCGGTAATGCTGTACGTTCTGTCGATAATATCAACCATAGTTTTTCTATCCATGATAATATCGCTTACCTCAATGAAAAATGTACGCCCTCACTGCAAGATATCAAGGTCTTGCTCAAGAAGTCACCTTAAAAGTCGTCAAAGAAAAAGTCTCTGACCCAGGTGACTTGAGTAATGGCGCGCGCGCACTGCCGCGCA
>BNJS01001809.1_pt1 | contig 54087 bp, 72 predicted proteins | sample 8540461 | NCBI WGS metagenome assembly BNJS01 (sample SAMD00202454, study PRJDB9452) | human saliva metagenome | isolation source: human saliva | place: Japan
TCAGTTACGTATTGCTATTTATTCTTACTGTCCATTATTCCCTTTTTGTTTTGAGATTATCGCTAAGGGCATTTAAAAATGTTAACTAGATCACAAAATTCACTTTTATCCAGTAATCAGCCTTTGATATTTTCTTATGAAAGCACTAAAAACTGAACCAAAACACAACCTAATCATAAAGAGGGCACACATTATGACACTCAATATCTCTAGTAAAACAAATGGACATTACCCCTGCTATTCGTAGTCATATTGAAGATCGTTGGCAAAAACTGATAAATTCCATACCCAGCTTATCTAATCGCGCACTTTTATGATTCATAAACAACCTAATGACTATGAAGTAGAGCAACCATCGGTTCTCCATTAGGTGATTTAGTTGCAAAAAGCAACGCATGCCGATCTCTCATACGGCAATCAATAGAGTACAAAACCAAATTAGAATCTCAACTGATTCGCTTAAAAGAGAAAAAGAACATTAATTTCTCATTAAACTGAATTGATTAACAGCTAGTGAGTTTACTCAATTAGCTGTTTTATGCTTCATCAGGCAAAATAACGGCCGAGTGAACTATGGTAAGCCGTAAATGTTCAGGATAAATCACATCCACTAAATACAACCCTTCTGCTTTTTGCCGTTGGTGCGGCTAATGTTCTATCCTTTTTGCTCTAGTAGCCATTTTATCCAAATAGGCGGTTGTTTACCTTGACCCACCTCACTCAAACTGCCAACAATATTTCTGACCATATGATGAACAAAAGCATTGGCTTGAATATCAACAATAATATAATTCTGACGGCGGCTTACCTGAAGATGGTGTACATTTCGCCACGGCGTATGTAGATTGGCATTTCGCAGCACGAAATGAGGTAAAGTCATTTTCACCTAATAGATACTGCCCTGCCTCATGCATCATGATCTCAAATCGACATGATAATGCGATACCCCTTTAGGTAAAATGGCTGAGCGTAATTTTGATTTAGAATAATATAACGATAACGTCTTGCCGTTGCGCTAAATCTTGCATGAAAATGAGTCATCTACTTCTACCGCCCATTTCACAGCAATATCATCTGGCAAATTAGCATTTGTACGCAAAACACCAAGCTTGCATTGGACAGAATCGCATCGGTTTCAAAAATGCACCACCTGTCCTGTACCATGCACGCCAGAATCTGTTCGCCCTGCACAAAAATACCTCAGCAGGGTGCATTGGCAACCTTTGAAAGTGCCGTTTCTAATGTTTGTTGTACGCTTTCAACTTCATCTTGGCGTTGCCAACAAAAATAACTGCGCGCCATCATATTCTATGCCTAATGCTATTTTTCATCTCTATCAACGAACAAGCGGTCGAATTTAGTCAGTTTTTAACGAAAAATCAGACCGCTTGCAAAATTATTTACTGAATTAACTGGAGAAATTCTTTGCGGGTTTCTCGATCATCTAAGAAAACACCACCGAATGCCGAGGTGTTACCGTATAACTGTTGGTATCTTTTACCCACGACATTTCACACAAAAGTGTGTTGCTTTAACATAAACTGCAACATCTTCGGTTTCTAAAATCGTTTGAAAAGCAGTAAGAATCTGTTCAGTAAAACGCTCTTGAACCTGCGGGCGTTGTGCATTGCACCACACGGTTAATTTTAGACAGTCCAATCACCCATTTTTCGGGTAATATGCCACCGCAACCTTTGCCCGTCAATCGTCACAAAATGATGCTCGCAGGTAGAAGTCAAAGTAATATCATCAACCAACACCATTTCGCTTACTTTCATGCGATTTTCAATATTCGTAATTTTCGGAAATGTTGCGTAATCTAACCCACTGAAAATCTCATCCACATACATTTTTGCAAGGCGATGTGGCGTTTCTTCCAAACTGTCATCCGTTAAATCCAGCCCAAGTAATTCCATTACCTGTCGCATATGAGATTGAATTTCTGCACGACGAGTATCTTTATCTTGAGTTAATTCAACGGTTGGGGTTTCAATGCCCTTAGCCAACAATGCTTGGCGAACTTTTTGCGCCTCAGTGGAGATAATGTTCATTCAGGGTTCCTCTAAATTTGAGAGCGGAATTCTAGCAAATTGACATCATAGCACTAAAATGCGCTCATTCAGCTTAGATAACATTAACAACATGATTTACACGCACTTTAATTCAGATTTAGTACCCTCTGCCGAACAGCCATTTATCGAACAACTCTTCGCTTACAAAAATTTTGAAAAATCTGACCGCTTGCTAGGCTATTCTAAAGGTCGCGGCATTACTTCGGTTTTTAAATGCGCAACCTGAATTAGGGAGATATCGTTTTACGGCATTATTATCGAGGTGGGTTATTTGGTAAGTTCATTAAAGATCAGTATTGGTTCCACCTTATTTGCTCAAACGCGCGCAGCGCAAGAGTTTAATTTTACTGGAAACAAATGCACCAATGGGGACTACCTGTTCCACAGCCTATTGCTTTTCAAATTGAAAAACATCACTGCTATTATCGTGCGGAAATTATGATTGAAAAAGATTCCTAATACGCAAGATCTAAGCAAATTGTTACAACAAGCTCTCTCTTCCTCTTGCGCAATATCATCAAATTGAAAGGTCATTCGTGCGCAGTACGTGATCGCCAAGTTTGCCATACTGATCTCAAATATTCACAACATCTTGCTTGATGAGAAAGGTCAATGTTGGCTGATTGACTTTGACAAATGCAAAATTCAACCCAATGATGCTTGGAAAAAGACAACCTCAACTGCCTTCTTCGCTCTTTTTCACAAAGAACAAACCCGCTTTAGGTATTCATTTTAATGAAACTGATTGGCAAGCAATTTGTGAAGGGTATGGGAATAAATCTAGATAGTCTTTTCCTTTCTTAATCAATTAAGTGACAATAGCCACCCGAAGGTGGCTGCATCACTGCATGCTCTTTAATACGTCTCCCGATCTATGCGCTCAACACACAGCCACCCGAAGGCGGCTGCTGCGAACTACTGCTTTATATCGCCACCTATCCAGCGTTTAACAGCACAGCCGCCCGAAAGGCGGCTGCTGCAGTATCTCAGCGATGATCTCGCCTGCGTGTGTAAGCCAACCACAGCCGCCCGAAAGGCGGCTGCCCATTTCTGGCGCATTTTTCCCCGATTGCGAGCAAAGGTTGTCGTTTCAACACAGCCAGCCGCCCGGCGGCTGCAAATCCTCATCAGCCCACATCGACCAAGCCAATGGTTTCAACACACAGCCGCCCGAGCGCCGTGCTACCTCTCACCCGGCGTTTAGCGTTTGCATAGATGGTAGCTTCCAACACACAGCCGCCCGAAGCGCGGCTGCGACTTTACCCCCTTGCAAAATGATGTGACAGCCTTAGTTGTTTTCAACATCACAGCCGCCCGAGCGGCTGCGTCCAAACTACACGCAACCCTGTCGAGTGTCCGACTGTTTCAACACACAGCCGCCCGAAGGCGGCTGCGCACGCTACGTGTATACTTTTACGCGTCGCGTGCTCAAGCGTTTTCATACATGTCCGCCCGAAGGCGGCTGCGCAGCACTCTGCCGTGACGGTCGCAGCTCGCTTTTGTTTTCAACACAGCCGCCCGAAGGCGGCTGCCCGCTTATATCACTCTGACGGCAGATAATGTCGAGTTTTCAACATCAGCCGCCCGAAGGCGGCTGCTAGTATCTGATTATAGATCTTTTGTGTACTTAGTAACACACACAGCCGCCCGAAGGCGGCTGCTTGAGCATGAATCTACATCAGTCTACACGTGTGCGTTTTCACACACAGCCGCCCGAAGCGGCTGCATAATATATTTTCTTTCTATCTTAAAAATTGGTCAGTTGTTTTCAACACACAGCCGCCTCGAAGGCGGCTGCATATTCTGTCCGGGTTCTTGACGGTCACACGTTTGAACACACAGCCGCCCGAAGGCGGCTGCCCTTATGAGCAAAGGTAACAACCTTTGTGCAAAGAGTTTCAGCACACAGCCGCCCGAAGGCGGCTGCGTGCATTACAGGGTTAAGGTGATTAGATTACGACGCTTTCAACACAGCCGCCCGGCGGCTGCCGTAGTATCAAACATCAGCATCGACCAACATCTGTTTTAACACAGCCGTTCGGAAGGCGGCTGCCGCCTTCAACACGATCAATTTCACACTAATTCATCTGTGTATCCACACACAGCCGCCCGAAGGCGGCTGCTACGGCAAAATATGTGCTGGGGATAAAACAAACGTTTTCAACATCAGCAGCCGCCCGGAAGGCGGCTGCTTTCTTCGGCTTATCATCACGCTGGTATGCCATTGTGACACACACAGCCGCCCGAAGGCGGCTGCCCTCGACCGCTATTTTCACTTTGTCAATGGTCACTAGTTTCAACACAGCCGCCCGGAAGGCGGCTGCTCCCTATAAAAAGATGATTAAAATCCGGCCAGGTTGTTACTGTGTTCGCTATCCTTTAAAAACGCGAGTATCAGTAGGTATAACTCAACATTTTGGTTGTTACACAAATTAGTGACTTATTCAAATTGTTAAAGAAAATAAAGATCGCTACCCTATCAGGGTTTTAATGAGTACAACAGGTTAGCGAACTAAGCCCGACTAGCACGATCTTTAAACATACATCCACTGCCGGTTTTTGCTCCATGATGTCTCCCACTTTGATCACGCCATTTACCTGCACGCGCTACGCAGACTGTCACATGTAGGATCATGGGTTTCCAACAGTTTTATTTTTCAACACGACCCGCTATTGGTCCAGGCGTGACATCACATTCAAACTACCGAATATTGCGTTCGCACGCCGTAATCTAAGCAACGTTTGTGCGATACGACGCAATCGTGCTTGCCCGCTCTGGATCGTCAAAAGAAATATCATAAGTACTCAGCATTGGCTGGTTTGTCTCTGTCAAAAACGGCGGATATTCCGCTCAAATCGCGCAAGTGTCGCGCCAACAGCGTTGCCTGGACCATACGACGCAGCCCGATTTCCACTTCCTCGCCACACGGATGCTCGATCACCTGTGCCTGCAAGCGCTTTGGAACAAGAGCTGCGCGCATCGGCTTTTAAACTTCCGCGCTGCTTGCCTCCGGTAACAAAATCCTGCGATTTGTTGCCCGCGGTTAATCCAGCGACAACACCAGCCTCGTCCGCCCACCACGCACCGGAAATTCTTCCAAAATATCCTGCGCTAAACTGTCACGCCCCCGGTCGGTCGGCGTGCGAGATCTGTACCTGCGGGTCCAGCACGCCTTGCAGCGCGCCGCTGATGTCCTTGCCCAACAGACTGTAATACACAAAACGACAACAGCGCATTCACCCCGATCTCTAGGCGGACGGCGGTTTGACGCCCGTCAAAAGCAAAGCCGCTTTTCGCGCTGCAAAAGCCGCCTGAAATGCCGAAACAACGCGTCGCCGCATCGCCCCTCCACCGCCGCGCACCACGTCCAGCTCCGCCGCGCCCTTTCAACTGCCGGCAGCGAAATATTCAAAGCATCGACCGCACTTTGGAATCGCCGCATTCTCGCCGTAATTGCGAATCTGCCGCTGAAGCACCCGTTTACCTGCCCTGATCTTCGCTGCGATGATATTGCGCGTTCCGGCACGGGATTGTCCGACGCGATACTGCGCCCGACGCAACAGCACATTACCGCCGCTTTGCCTTGCCCTTGAAGCCGCCCTAAATAACGCCCGCGTTTTCGGTAAAAACGCCACATTCACATTATTATTTCGCCGCAAAACCCCCAGCAGAAACGGCGAAACCAGTGCATTTCCAAAACAGAAAAATATGCCCGATGGAATGCACCGGCACTGCGCCACCTTCTTGCGCTCTTGCTCCACCACCAACGTCTCTCCCGCTCACTTATGCAGATGATGGCTTTGCCTTGGGTGGTGATGTAGAGCGTGTTTTGCAGTTTGCGCATGGGAGAACTCCTTGGGGTTTGACCTCGTTTTTGGAAAATGAGGGTGGAGATACCAGGAATTATTATTTGAGACTACATCTTTTATATCCTATAGAAGGTAAAACGCCAACTAGCCGTTGCATGATGCATTTAATTTACTTAACTCTCAAATTCAAAAACTTGGGTGAATAAATCTTTTTATCATCCGTAACATAAACAGGAAAATGGCATTCCGATGTTAACTGCTTAACAATAACCATGCTTGATGGATGGCCATAAGAGTTAGATAAACCAAATGAAATTGGAGACATTATTTTACATATTCCTTCATCAAAACCTTTAAAGAGAGTGATGTCCAAATCCATTTTTGCTACCATGATGTTGGAACTTGTATTGTATTAATTGGCAAAGACTTTATTGAAACTTTTTGATTTGTTTTATATTAATTAGCTCCAATTACTTTTAGATTCAATACGTCTCCAGTATAAACACACATCCAACTTCAAATTCATCATTAAAAAGCAATAGTGCAAGAAATACCCATAACACCATGCGTTAAAGTCGATATATTTTGAAGTCGAACAATTCTGTAGTCTCACCTCTAATGCCATTGAGTATAAAACTAACGAGTTCTTGGATTGATATTTTCACGCTTAATTTCTTATAACACGTCCTAATCAGTCATTATTGTTGTTACATAATTAACATTATTTAAATCTTCAATTGACAAAACCTTTTGATTTGAGTTCAACTATTACTGTCCATATCTTTGTTTGTGATCGCAATTGCTATGTAAAGCTTGTAAACAAAACTCTTTTCCCATCAATGGGAAAAGTAATATTTACTAATTATCTAAAACATCAGAATTAACTTCATTTATATTAACTGTAAATTGAGAAGAATCCATATTTATGTCTTCCTTCAACTTCCTTAATATGAATAATCTTTGTATCATCACCAAAAATATACTTGGATTACTAATAATTTCTATATGGAGTTTTCATAATCTTTACCCTAATGACTTATAGAGGACAGTAAAATACATTTGTCCTTATCAGAGAGCAAAGGGCATGACTACATATATGCACACTATGTTTTAAAATTTTAAATCTTATTAACATGATCATTATCAAAGTGAGAAATGAATAAAAATATCATGTCTTCATTTTATCAGGAAACTATTTGAAATTATTTCTTTATCAATACCTTGACACTGAAACCACAATCATACACACATTAAATTTACTATTTTCTGCAGTGAAAATGATTCACTATAAAATCCCCCTGTCCCACAGGATACTCTTTTGCATGTTTTCATAAATCCACTGCCTACCAATATGGTTGTAATGAGCTTGGTTTAAATATTCACTCAATTCCCCAGGCAGATCCTCAATATACCTCACACTCCTATCTCTTTTTCCCCAGCAACCTCGCTGGCAAATTTCCACCAACGAGCGAGGCTTGCAGCGTTTTGCCGAAGTCGGGTGACGGGGTTGGCCACTGTTTTAGGAGTTCGCGCACGGCGGCGATGGTGGCGAGTGTTTGGCGCGCAGGTCGTCTGAAAACACGACGGGGACGCGGTGGCGGGTTTGCATATCCACAGCGCACCTTCGTTAGACGGTTTGCCCCGTCATTTCTTCCAAAGCACAAACTCTTGGGCGCAAAGCTGGATTTCATCCATCGGATCGGGTTTGGGCTTGCCGCGTTTGTATTCACGGGTTTCAGACGGCCTGTCTTTTCATGTCCACTTCTACCAAATCCAACACGCCGCTGATGCCAAGTTTTTCCGCTGAACGCACCGTCCGCTCAAAGCGCACCCTTGCACGCGTTTCTGGCTCGCCCTGAATCCACCCGCTCATGCAGCGCCTTTCGCCTGCGCGGTCAAATAGTTCTCCGCCCACGCCTGCTCGTTGTGAATCGTAGCGCGCATTGACGCGGGCAGAAAGCGTAGTGTTGCAGGGCGGAAAGGGGAATCTGAAGCGATTCCCGATTTTCCCTTGGGTTTCGGTTAAAAGTGCAGTCACAAAACTCCGTTTTTGAATGTTTTTAGTTAAAAAGCCGTCAAGATTTCAGGTGTCGGATGTTTCTTCACTCTTTAATCAAAGTTTCTCTCCAGTATCTCAATCAGACCATCAATGCTATCTCGTCTCTTCAATACTCTCAGGCTGCATGCACTTTGGCAGAAGAGTATTGCCCTGCCTTTGCTGCTGTGTTTCCCACCAGATGAGTTTCAACACCTGCATGCTGCCTTCGGGGCGGGCGGATGATGCGTCGCCTTCAAAAGAGTTTGGTAGTACGGCTTTGATTTTTCGGCGTCGCCGTCTGAAAAGCCGGTGCGCTCGGCAAGCTGCGGGACATCGCCCCAAAAGGCAACGTACACGCGTGATCGACGCGGTGTTTCATGCCCATGGTGTCGGAAGCTTTTCCCTCACTATCGCCATCGCCGTGACGCTTTTAGTGATTTGAAAAGGTACTGGTAGTATTTACTCGGCTCAACGCTAAATGCGGATTGAATAGTTACAGGGGCCGCGCACATGCATGATAGACACTCCCGCTGCTTCATCTGCTGCAAAATGCAAAGTACTTGTCCGAAAAGCTGCGAACATCTAGCCATTTATTCACAGGCTTTTTCTTTGGCTGTGTCGTGCTTTGTCGCATCTAGCATAAAAGCTTGCCTTGCCTAAGCCGTACTGAATATCCTCAGCTCTTTGTTTTAGGCTGTTTCATACCATCTGTCTTTTTCTCATTTGACTCGACAAATATGTTTTTCTTTTAATAATATCCTTCCGGGTCTAATTCTCCTCATTTAACAACTGAACCATCTTGCAGGCGATCACGTATTTTTGCGCTTTCCAGATCACATCGTCGGTCATTTCGCCGAAACCTTGAAATCAGCACGCGGGCGGTTGCCGTTTAAAAAGGGTCGCCGTTAGGGTTGGCGTTGGTTACTTTTCAGGATGAGGCGAAGTCGATTTTTGGTTAAGCTCATTTTGGTTTTCCTTTAAATGGGTTATTCGTGGGTTTTTGGATTTGTTGGCGGAAAGCTCGGCAATGACGGCGGGCTATTTCCATTTTCATGGCCCATAGAGAAATTCGCCGCTTAATTTGTCGTCGCGGGTAAAATCATCGGTGGCAAATAATTCCATAATCTCGCCGGATTGCCTGTGCACCGGTATCTTTACCGTTGTCGCGCAGGCGTTCCTGATACGGTTTTTCAATGCCAGCTCGATATTGCGCCGTGTGGCGAAGCGGATGTTCGGCGAAACGCTGCATATAGCGTTCGGCGGTGGTGGCGCGTTTTTCGCCGCCAAATACAGGGCGTAGATTCTGTAGTCTCGGCGACGGCGACACCTGCCGTATAAAAGTAATCGCGCGAGCGGTTTTCGTATCTAAACTCATAGGGTAAGTTCTCCGTTGTGATAAATCGATGATGACGCGCGCCAGCCTTTGTATAGGCGCAGGCGACGCCGATGTTTCTTTACATTTGCGCAATTTTTCTCCAGTCTTCGCGATGATTGGCAAAAGGATTGCAGGCCGCCCTGAAAACTTTGACGCACCAAATCTTCGGGGATCAGCACGGATGTTCCGCCTGCGATAACAGGAGAAGTCGGGCATAAGCTGTTTTTGAGCCGGATCGGAGGATTTGCCGTACACGGCATCTTGGGCAATGCTGTATAGGGCGATGGCGGGAGGAAAGCGCCATTGGGTACGCTTTGTCGGTTTCTCTTGCCGTTTGGGACTTCAACTGCTGTAACGCTGAGTACCAAGAAAAATCGTCAATCCACGCGTCTAAATTGGCGAAATAGTCAGTCGGCAGAAATTCTTGGTAATAAGTCAGTGCCATGCGACCTGGCGTGGCAGAATCGAGCATAATCAGGAGATTTGTTCGTGGTACTTTCAATTCTGCCTGATAGCCGTGCAGTTTCTTTTTGATGATTTGCGCAGCAGCACGCCCGATATTCACCGACCAATCAGGGGACGGCTGTCAGATGACTTGTTGCGATGAAAAGGATTATCAGGATTTCTTTCTAACCGCACTAATGTCTAAATTATCCCTAATCAATTTCATCGCAAATATCTCTCAGCATCGGCATGTATCGGGACAGCTACAGCTAATTGCCCATGCGATGGTAACTTGTTCATTATTTCGTGCGTGTAGTTTGCCCTGTCGATTCCAACCATCTAAGCGCAGCGCGAGGCTTATGTGATACCCCAGCCGAAATTGTTGTCGCTTGATTAGCTTCTTCAAATCGACCTACGAGTAGGTAAAATCCTTCCTTATCATTGGAAGAAATCAATTTTTGCTTTGTCGCCCGAATAAAGTGATTTGCAGGATGACTCTCACGAATTTTCTGTTCATCGTTGCTGCAATGCAAAATTGGCTTTTAAAGTCTGCTACGTACTACTCAACTTTGCTGGAACATCCTCATCTCCGCAAGTTTCAGACAAAATCACCGCAGTCTTCAGCACTGACCAAACAACAAGAGCTTTTCGAGTTTCAAATTTCCCTTGCTCCTTTAGCCAAAACATTAAACAATTCAGGTTTTGATTATCTTTGTTTTCTCCACTTTCAATCCAATTTGTCAGCAACTCGCCGTTATCATACTACGGGAAATAACTTTCTCTACCAAATCGGCTAATATCGTCGCCCTTGTGAACATATTTTTGTGCGCTAATGGCTTTTTGTTATCTATCGTCACACACCATTTATCTAATTGGTCTGCATACGGATTGAAAAATCGGAAATCTTCTTGCTTGGTTTTCGTTTTTCTTTTTACCATCCCTTCGGTTTCCGTAATGACTTCTTTCTCACGATAAGTCAGTCCCAAATCTTTTTGCGATATATTTGCGACTAGGTCCGCCAAATGCATGAGGGGCCAAAAACCGCTTTGTCCGCCCTTCCGAGCTTTCCGTTACAGGCAACATGACGTGGTTTTATCGGTCAAAACCTTAGCCCAAGGAACTTTCCATCTCCCCAGAGTAATTTGGAATATGGGCAGTGTTTGCGGGCATGTTGCGACGGTGCTAGTTTTCTTTCCAAACTCGTGACAAGTTCGGATTTTCTCGAATTTCGTTATACGATCCGATAAAGTTTCTGCATCCAGCTCATAATCCCAGCTCCTTGGATTCATCTTCCACCGGTTTCACATTCTCGCCGCGTTGAAACGGTTTTTCAGGCTGCATTTTGCGGATAAATCGAGTTTTTAGACGACCTTCTGTGTCGTGATGCTTGGAAATTCAATCACACCATTTTTGCATATTCGCCATCCAAAACGGCTCACCAATTCGGGCTTTCCAGTTTCTTCGGGATAGCCGAAAGCTGTGAACATCAGGCCGAAAATCTAAATTATCGATTTCATCGTAAAACCCTTTGCCTTCGCCGAAAGCGCAGCTCGACATAGCCTTGGCAATCGCGCGTGCCGAGAAAAAATATCCTGCCGACCGCCGCGTTCAGCATTCGCTCGACAATGGCGATATGTTTGCCGCAAATTGCGGTCGCACTGCGCAATTCTTCCCAATGCTTGTTCCACTCAAAATGGGCTTCTACTGGTATTCCACATCCTGCAAAAAGGTGTAACACTGCCAAAGTGTTGCCGCCGTTTCCAATCCAGCGGCTTAGTGGACTTTGCTTTGGGTGCGGATGGGCTCATCACGCGGATGCGGTCGATGTACCAGATCAGCGTGGGTTTCCAATAGATGCTTTGACGATGCCTTTAATGAGCTTCGTAGTGTCAGGCACTTGGTAGCTAAATTTTTCGCCGCCGATTTTGGTAACTGGGTCGGTAAACGAGGCTTGCCGTCCCCATACGCGGAAACTGATTTTTATGGTCTGTCCATAGTTGCTCCTCATAAGTACGTCAAAAAGTCATCGTTTGTTTCAGTCCAAAGACAAAACCGAATTCGTCGTTGTAGTTGGCGTTCTTTCCAAATAATAAATACCCGATCCTTCAGTGGTTTTGCATGTAGGGCGTTTTCTTTTTGCAATTTATCCCATACGTTGGGGAAAGACGTTCACGCTGTAACGCTGGGCTTTTTTGCAAAGTGCTGGTACATTTCTTTTTGGGATTCCATTCGCCGCAAAAGTTTGGCAATGAGTTCCGCGCCTTCGCCATACGGTACGATCACGGCATGGGTCGGCGCGTCTATGGCTTGAAAAGCGCGCCCTGCGCTTTTGAAGGATTTGCATCAGTAAATAGTGACAGTTTGCTTCTTTTTATTGTTTTTCGCCATAAGGATTCAGCGCGTTATCACTCAGCCAATCCAGCAGGGAGCCCGTTGCGCTGTTTTTGGACGGAATACACCATTTCATCGCTGCGCTGGTAAAAATAGTATTCGAAATAACGTTCCATCGCGGCAGGCTGCAAAATATCCGTCCAGCAAAAATGGCGGAAACACGCGTTCGGCATGGGTTTTCGCCTGCCCTGAATATCGGGTAATATCCGTAAAATTCGCTCCTGCAAAATTCAACACCCAAACCTGCCCTTTGCCTTCTTTCTCTCCGTGCTGGTTGCAACGCCCCGCCGCTTGAGCGATGTCCAATCCGCCTAAGGCGCGAATCACGCAAGCCATGGAAATATCTACGCCAGCTTCAATCAACTGGGTGCTGATACAGATAACGGGTCTTTTGTTTTTCAGACGAGCTGTTGATGGTAGTCAAAAATCGCTTTGCGGTGCGCCGCGCATTGGTGGGTGCTGAGATGGAATAAGGCTTCGACGTACATGTCTGCGCCTTTGCAATATTGATAAAGCTCCTGCGCCCATGGTATTGACGATAAATAGGCAGCTTGGGGTCGTCTGAAACTGTTTCAGCAAGAATGTGCCAGCTTCTTCCACATTCCAACCCTCGCCACTCTTTTTCGTTGAATCGAATTTCTACTGGCGATAAATCAGCAAATAATTTATCAACCTGATGCTTGCCCATGATTTCCAGCGTTTTCTGCAACCTTAACAAAGCACGTGCAGTAATGGTTCTTTTTATCTTTCAGGAAAATTCTGCAAACCCACCAATGCCGAGCAAAGGTTGCGTCGCTCGCGCACAAAACCGCCGTGCTTTGCGAATTTCGTTAGCCAATTTAATACGTTGCCAAAAACAGATGGACGCATTTCACCGGCAAAGGTTTGAATTTCATCAAAAATCAAAACGCTATTGGTCATGGGGTGGATATGGCGCGCGCCGCGTGTACCACCGCCGAACCACGCATCCAGAAAACTGCACCATCGTGGTGAAAGACAATGGGTTTATCCCAGTTTTCGGCACAGCAGTTTGTCCTGCCAGCTTTGCTTTTCGGGTTCTAGATTTAGAATGATGTTCTAGTACCCAATCTTCGCCGAGAATTTCGCGTACGGCTTGGGCAGGTTTTGATCGATGATGAAGTATAGGGAATGATGTAGATGATGCGATCGAGATTGTGCTTTTTGCGCATGATGAAGGGCATAGCGCAGACTGGCCAATGTTTTACCGCCGCCGGTCGGCACTGTGAGTGTATAAATGCTTGAGAATCGAGCGCTCTTTTTAAACAGTCGCTGGAAATTCGACGGCGGATTTCGTCAATAGGGATAACGGTTTTGAAAACTGCTAATTTGGCTTCTCCACTTGATCAATCGCTGTTGCCAATCGGGTTTTTCCGTCAAGCGGCGGACTTCTTTTTGCGCTTCCCGTTCAAAATCAGAGACTGTTGATACGATCGGCATCAATCAGGCAGCTGAATAAAAAGCGGGTCAGGCAGCCGAGATAGAAATTTTTGATTTTATCATTGGTCGTTTGAATCGGAAAGTATCGGTTTCACTGCTTTGAGCAGAGTTGCGAATCAGGTTTTCCCCTGCCAATTCATGTGCTTTTTGCTGTAACGACTTCATCGGCATTGTGCTCGCATTCCGCCAAATGCGTCAGTTCATCAGTTTTATTAAACCGCTCTATCCATTTCGCATTACCCTCTCCATCCAAACAGTCAATTAAGCCTCGCCGTGGTGTGATGCTATGCATAAACCCCAGCATTTGTCCGAACACCCGCTCGATGCCCTGCGTCTGCACCCGAATTTTTCTCAATTCGCGGTAAACCCATTGCGCACCGGCGGTGGAATGATCCACTTTACTGCCGTTCGGCGTACTTTTTCATCTATCCAAGTCAGGGATTGAACAAACCCGTTTCATCGTGGATATATTTTTGGAATTTGTGAGAATATTTGCCGAAAATCGTACATGAGTCCGAGTAACTCGCCCTCCTGCTCCAAATCCAGCTTAGCTGCCACAATTTGGCGATCTCGAGGTTTCCGTCAGATGGGTTTGCAAAGATTGCGGTTGCCCGTCTGCTTTGCGAGACATAGGGCTATATAGTTGAAATTCACATCGATTCTCCAAATTTAAAATGCGCAGAATTTAACGATAAGCTCATACTAATAGCTTGAAGTGTTGAAAAAGTCGAAAAATCTGTGGAATGAGGTCGTCTGAAAAGTTGTCAGCGGCCAAGCGCATAACGGCGTGGCTTGGGCAACGCTGTCTAAAGCTTCGCTTCTGGCGCATTACTCAGCGGGAAATCCACATCCACACCGGCTTCACTAATGATGGCGATGACGCGGTAGGATTTACCGCTTTTTCAGACGACCTCGGCTCTCATCGAACTTTTTGGCTGCGGTGTTTGGCACAACATTAGGATAGTCAGTGATAGTCACGTGCAAATGCTGATGTTTATCTTGCGCAGAATGGGCGTAGTATGATTGAGTTTGAATATAGCAAGAAGAAGTTTCGTCCATATTTTAATCCTTAAAATATACGTTAAACATGATTTTTATTATAGTGATTGTCTCAAATTAAATTTATATAACATTACGGTTAAAATGACAATAGCAATTCTAAAATTGTTTGAAGTTTATGAATTTCACTCCAAAATTATCCACTTTTAGTCAATAAAAGAAAAGCGAGCACATACCCATTTTTGATTATTCTCTCTTTCCTCCTCTCAGCGTAAAAATCCTATAGTATATAACTCAACTATTTTTCCTTTCTTTTATGGAGCTGATTATGTCCCTATCAAGATTTAACTTTAGGGTGAAAATTGCCACCAAATTACCTCGTTCAACTTCTCTATTTTAAAATTAGGTTTGGATTTCTGCTGTGGTGGAAAACAAAACTTTAGCTGCTGCAGCGCAAGCTAAAGGATTAGATGTAAGCGTGATTGAAGCTTCTCTTGCTGTAATGCAGAACAGCCAAGTGAATCAACCGCAACTGGTCTGAAGCTCCGTTAGCGGAAATTGTTGATTTTATTATTCCGCGTTATCACAACACGCACCGTGAGCAATTACCGGATCTGATTATGATGGCGGAAAAAGTAGAAAGCGTACATCAAGATCATCCTAGCTGCCCGGAAAGGTTTAGCTATATTGTGCGCAAAAGTTTATGATGATTTTAACGAAATCATATGATGAAAGAAGAGCAAGTGTTATTTCCATTGATTAAATCTGGTCGAGGCCCAATGGCTGCAATGCCAATTTCAGTGATGGAATCTGAGCATGATGAAGCCGGCCGTGATTTAGAGGGATATTCAAAAATTAACGAATAACCTTACTCCGCCAGAAGGTGCTTGCAATACTTGGCTTACGCTTTATGCAGGTTTTAAAAAAACCTTCTCGGCAGATTTAATGGAGCATGTTCATTTAGAAAACACATTCTCTTCCCAAGAGCATTACGTGGTGATGCACCATAATAAACTTTGATACAAGCGGTTAAATTTTTCGATTTTTGCAAAAATGAAAAAATTTGACCGCTTGCTTTCCTTATTTTATTTCCTTTCTTCCTCACTCTTTCGTTGTAAATTAACGTAAATTCAAATCAGTTGCGAGCGATTTTCATTTCAATATCAGGTAATATACCCATCCATTTTTAATTCTTTTTATTAAATTTGATAGGTTATTAGAAATTCAAACACAACATGATTTATACGGCATTATTTTGTCCTTCCTGCTTTTTGCATTTGCCAATGAAAGCGCAACAGATTTAGAACAAGTTGATGTTACAGCTCAACTTGAAAAAGCCAAAGCGGCTGGCGATAAACAAAAAGAAATCGTCAATTTAAGTCTATTAGGTCGTCAAACTGCCTCAACTCACCTATTGCTGTTGTCAATTATGATGAAAAAGCATTTGCAGACAAAGCGCCGCGTAACGTGGTTGATGCGATTGCGAAAAACCGATGCTTCAGTGATGAACTTTCGGAGGCGAGACTAGTCACAATTTCTGGCGTTTATGTTCGTAACTTACAGCTAGATGCCCGCCAAATCAGTGTAAACGGCTTAGCTGGATTATATTCAACTTATAACGCGCCAACTGCCGGTGTTGCTGCAGCAGTTAATTAAAGGGGCATCTACTGCAACGACAGGGATGGATCCTGAAGGGTCTGCAGGCGCTTCCAATGAACGTTGAAACCAAACGCGCAAACCGATGAAGATATCAATAAAATTGGTTTTTTGGCTGGTATAGCAATAATCGTTTACAAGAAACCTTCGATTTTTGGTCGTCGTTTTGGACAAAAACAAAGAATGGGGCGTACGCGTTAGCGGGAAATATCGTGATGGCGATACCGCACGTAATCATTATGATGAATTAGCCAAAAGAATTCAGCCATTGGAGCCGATTATCGTGGTGATAAATTACGTGTTGGCGTAGATTACACTGATCAATAAACGCGATACCAATGGTGGTCGTGCACGTTTACAAGACTTGCAAAAACTTTAAGCTATACCGTACCTTCTGCCCCTAATGGCAAAACTAACTTAAACCCAGCATGGATTGGTCAAACAACGCGTGATGAAACTGTGATGGGAACCTTTGAATATGATTTACTATACAACATGATGCTTTCAGGTGGTTTAGGGTCATATGGAATCAAGATACGATGGTGCATTCGGTCAGATCACTTCAATTAAACAAAGATGGTAATTTTGATGTGACTGGGTATTCGTGGCTTTGATTTCCGCACTCGCACAAACCAGTGGCAACTTGAAATTACAAGGTGAATTAGCTACTGGCCCAGTTTCTCACAACTGGAACCTTTCTACGATCAAGTGGTTCGTCAACGTGACCACGATAATAGTGCAAAAACCAATGGTCGTATTTCTGGCGGTTCTATTTATTCACCAACTTTTGGCAACCTTGCTTCGACTTTAGTTTAGCGCCAACCATCTCGAAAACACCGATAGCAAACTTACTGCTCTGCAGCTTTGCGTTTGCTGACACTCTAGTTTCATAGAAGATAGCCTTCGTTTAACCCTGGGTGGACGTTTCCAATGGATTAAGCAATTAGACAAAAACTGGTGGCACCAAATTAACGGCCAACCGTTTTCAGCCCAATGGTGGCATTAGCATATAGTGTAAATCCAGATACCGTTTTCTACGGTAACTATTTAGAAGATTTAGAACCAGGTAATGCCGATCCAGAAACTGGGGAAATGAATAGCCCACGCGTGAGTAAACAACTTGAAGTCGGTGTGCGTAAAAACTGGGATGAATGGCTAACCACCACTTTAAGCGTTTATGAAATCCGTCGTCCCAGGCATCATTCGTGGTAATACCAAAAGGCAATGAAATCACTGGCAGGTAAAGAACACGGAAAAAGAACGTAACCGTGGCGTAGAATTCAATGCTTATGCAAGTTTTGTTAAACAACAGCCTACGCTCCATCTATCGGCATGGCATATAACCAAGCTGAAAGTATTTGATTTCCCAACCTTTAAAGATACGATTGTTAACGGTGCTACAGGTGACAGCCCACGCTGGATTGTGAAAATCTGCTATTGAATGGGATCCCTGCATTTGTACCAAACTTAACCTTAAATGCAGCACTACAATACTACGGTAGCTCTTACCAAGATACGGCTGCAAACTACAAATTGCCTTCTTACACCACTGTAGATTTCGGCGCAAAATATGTAGTCAAAATGAGTGATAAACAAAGCTTTAATCTTTCCGTGGTGGCGTTGAAAATGCCTTCAACAAACACTACTGGCAAGTTCAACGTGGGCAATATGACCGCAGCTTTGCGGTGTTAGGTATGCCTCGTACTTACTGGGCGAATATGGAATATTCATTCTAAGCATGGAAACAAGCGGTCTCATTTTGGTAAATTTTTGCGAAAATTTGACCGTCTTGCATCGTAATTCAAAAGGTGTGCCTCACGCACACCTTTTGTCATAGAGATTTCATTTAACATTCTACCATTCATGAATTGGCAAACTGAACTCAACCAAAAGTTTTTCTTGGCTGATAATGGCGCTCATTTATGCCTCATGTGGGCTAGTGATTGAGCGCTATCTGATCCGCCAAACACCCTTCGGGCAGAAATTTCTGGCATATTACCCGTCCTTGTTGGCAAAAGCTAATCAACCTAAAGCCATCGTCTTGGCATTACTACTTTCTTGATGGTGTTGCTTTGAAGTGCGCATTAGCGTGCTTTAATTCTACAACGGATTATATAAATCCTTGCAAGACAAAGATGCCAGTGCTTTTTGGTTCTTTTGCGGGCATCAATGCACTTTTAGTCATCACTAAAAATCATTCACTCTATTCTCAACTATTTTCTGACCCAAATGGTTGAAATTGATGGCTGGAAAGTTTAAATAAAGAGATGTTATTGCGTTGGTTAAACAACAAAAATTACTTTCGTGTTCAATATGAGAAAGAATTACCAGATAACATCGACCAACGTATTGAACAAGATGCCACGGCATTCATTTCAGGAACTATTGAGATGGTGCGCGGTGTCGTTAATTCGGTGGTTGCGACAATTGAATTTACCATTATTCTTTGGGGACTTTCAGGTATTCTTCCGCTATTTGGCCTTGAAATACCAAAAGGCGTCGTGTTCTTTATCTATCTCTTTATTTTGATTGCCACCACCTTGTCAATTTGGATTGGTCGCCCACCTGATCAATCTCAACTTTAATAAAGAAAAACTACAAAGGGATTATCGTTATTCTCTGATTCGTGTTCGAGATAACGCTGAAAGTATCGCGTTTTATTCAGGCGAAGAGAAAGAACAGACGCATTTGCAACATAAATTTGAGGCAATTATTCAAAAATCGTTGGAAAATTGTGCGCAAAATGTTGAGATTAGATGGATTTAATACTGGGGTCACGCAAGTCGCTATGATCCCTGCCGCTGATGCTACAAGCGCCGCGCTTCTTTGCGAGTAACGCCAGCCTTGGGGATATGCACCAAACGGTTCAATCATTTAACCGTTTAATGCGCGCGCTCTCATTTTTCCGCCTGTTTTATGAGGAATTTACCCTTTTATCAAGCCAGGTTAAATCGTCTCTATGGCTTTTTACAACCTTAGATAACCTAGATGCGCTGCCAGAAAAGAAACCTATGCCTTGTGCAAACGGATTCCATCTTAAAAATTTTTGGGTTAAAAGATGTTGAAGGTAAAGTGCTACTGCAAGATATCAATATTGAGCTACAAGCAGGAGATGCATTGCTGATTCAAGGCGCCTCAGGTGCTGGCAAAACGACCTTGTTAAAGGCACTTGCAGGTATCTACCCGTTTGAAACATTTGGTGAGGTTGAACAGACTCTGTACTGATTCGCAATTGTTCTTACCTCAGCGACCTTATATGCCGCAAGGCACCTCACGTGAGGCAATTTGCTACCCTCACCTTTGAAGCAACTGATTTTGAAATTAAGCAAGCGATGGAAGTGTGTGCATTAGACAAATATACACACGCACTCAGATATTGAGACTGATTGGCAAGCAACTCTCTCTCCTGGGTGAATTACAACGTGTTGCGTTCGTAGCGGATTATTCTAGCGAAACCTAAATTGATTTTCTCTAGATGAAACCACTTCCGCCTTAGACGAACCAACTGAGGCGGTGCTTTTATCGAACCGTAAAACATTGGCTGCCGGAGAGTATTATCATCAGTGTCGGCCATCGTGGCACCTTACAAAGTTTCCATAATAAACAGCTCATGTTAGGTAAGCCTCGTTATGAATGCGCTTTATGTGATTTAGTTTTTGCAAGCGGTCAAATTTTTCGACCGCTTGCAAATTTATGCTAGATTTTTTAGTTGCTTTTTGGCATAATTTCGCCCGTTTTTCGTCTATCTAATAGACGTTAAACGGGATTTATTTTTCAACACTAAAAACACACATATCATCAGCTAGAGATTGGGGTGCGAGAAATCGTTGATTTTTCTAGGATATGTGAGGCTAAAACCCCGTCTTGTCTCTTCATAAGTGGCAAGGCAAACAACATAAAAGGAAAATTCTTATGGCATAAGTTTCTATGCGCGATATGCTTAACGCGGGCGTTCACTATGGTCGCAAACTCGTTACTGGAACCCCAAAAATGAAACCATTCATTTTCGGTGCGCGTAACGGTGTTCACGTAATCAACTTAGAAAAACTTTTACCATTATTCAACGAAGCATTAGCTGAGTTAACTCGCATTTCAAGCAACAACGGTAAAGTATTATTTCGTTGGTACAAAACGTGCAGCATCTGAAGCAGTTAAAGCAGCAGCAGTAGAATGCCAACACTCCTACGTTAACCACCGTTGGTTAGGTGGTATGTTGACTAACTGGAAAAACTGTTCGTCAATCAATCAAACGTTTAAAAGATTTAGAAGCTCAAACTCAAGACGGTACTTTTTGACAAAAATCACTAAAAAGAAGCGTTAATGCGTACCCGTGAGTTAGAAAAATTAGAGTTGCTTAGGCGGTATCAAAGATATGAACGGTTTACCTGATGCAATTTTTGTAATCGGTGCAGACCACGAACATATCGCAAATCAAAGAAGCAAACAACTTAGGTATTCCTGTATTTGCTATCGTTGATACCAACTCTACACCGGATGGCGTAAACTACATCATCCCTGGTAACGATGACGCAACTCGTGCGATCCAACTTTACTTAGATTCAGCTGTAGCTGCAATCAAAGAAGGTAAAGGTTCAAACGTTGAAGCTGAATTAGCAGCTGAATAATTCTGAGGCTTTAGCCCTTCATTTACCAAAAACAGGGGCAAAATATCGTCCCTGTTTTCTTTATCTAAATTTATTCTGAGGATATTAAAATGGCTGAAATTACAGCATCATTAGTAAAAGAACTTCGTGAGCGTACTGGCGCTGGCATGATGGAATGTAAAAAGCGTTAGTAGAAGCAAACGGTGATATCGAATTAGCAATCGACAACATGCGTAAATCAGGTCAAGCTAAAGCAGCTAAAAAGCTGGTCGTGTAGCAGCTGAAGGCGTAATCGTTGCACGCGTTGGCGCAGGTTTCGGCGTATTAGTTGAAATGAACTGTGAAACTGACTTCGTAGCAAAAAGATGCTGGCTTTCTTAGGCTTAGCAAACGAAGTTGTTGATTTCTGCTGCAGCAAACAAAGGCACCACTATCGATGCATTAAAAGCACAATTTGAAGAAAAACGTGCTGCATTAGTAGCAAAAATCGGTGAAAACATGGATATCCGCCGTGTTCAATACTTAGAAGGCCAAGTAATCGCACAATACTTACACGGTGCAAAATCGGTGTATGTAGGTTGCTGGTGAAGGTTCTGAAGATGAATTGAAAAAGTTGCAATGCACGTTGTGCTTCTAAACCAGAATTCGTTAACCCAGAAGATGTTTTCTCGCAGATGTAGTAGAACACGGAACGTCAAATCCAAATTGACATCGCAATCAACTCTGGTAGAAGCAAAAGAAATCACTTGCAGAAAAATGGTTGAAGGCCGTATGAAGAAATTCACTGGCGAAGTTTCATTAACAGGTCAAGCATTTGTAATGGATCCTTCACAATCTGTGAGGTGACTACTTTAAAATCTGTAAACACTAAAGTTTCTAATTTCCATCCGTTTAGAAGTTGGTGAAGGTAGTCGAGAAAGTTGAAGAAGATTTCGCAGCAGAAGTTGCTAAAAATCACTGGCGGTAACGCTTAATTTTCTTAGAGAATGACAAAAAGCAGATCATTGTGATCGCTATTTTGCTCTCCACCTCTACTACAAGCTAGCTTTCGGTCTACTTTAGGCTGGCTTGAAAAACCAGAGACTACCGATACAAATTCTAGCAATGGTGAGGAAAATGGCGTCCAATAAACACCTTTCAGCCCACTTTCTCACTAATCGGTCATTTAACCAAGTATTGCAAGTATTAAATAAATGATAACGCCCTTTCGCTTCGTAAAAGGTATCATTAGACTGATAATGAATACCTTTAAGTAAGATAGATTTCCATCTTCTTGCTTAAAACTCTCCGATAGCAATTTTGTTAACCGTTGATATTGCTCAGAAGTAGCAGAAAATTTCACGATATAATCATCTTCTTTTGGTTCAAAGTTATAATATGTGATATGAATCAGTGTGCGATTTAACCCACTTAATGCCCCAAGTGCATTAGATACACTTAAATCTTTCCATTCTGGCGTGTACAACATAAAAATTACGCTCCCCATCCTAACCCGACATAGGCTACATTGGCATCATCAGTACTGGTATCGACTGGACTTACAACACTCAGTCCAATCAAAAACCTCATTTTTCAAGGGCATAACCACATCAGTATGAACGCCATTACCGACTAAAAATAGCGTATTTCCCTTCTGCTGCGCCTGATTAACCGGTAACGAAGCGAAAAATCCAAGCGGCTAAAAGATAAGAGAAAACAAAAAGTAGAAAGATTAGCAGCCACTTTCACCGATTTTAAGCAATTTAGTTAAAAACACATTATTTAGGGTTTTATATTAACGATTTCATCTTGTTATTCTCCATCAAATTAGCCATTTTTCATTAAATTTTACCTAGTTGCTATTCAATTTACTTAGTTTCTCCTGTAGCTAAAAATGACTATTTAATAGTAGCAGAAATGAATTGTATCGGTATAATATGTAGGCTAATAAATCTATTCATTAACTCAGGAATTAACATGATCTCACATTTGCTTTTAGTCAGCAATGATTTCATCAGCAACCTTTGCCGCATCAACATCAACTCAAGAAGATAAATCAGAAAATGCTGCTCTGCCAACGATTTATCTCTCTGTTTTCGATAAAACACAGATCCATCTCCAGATTTAAAACAAAAAAGAACTCCTCGTTCAAATAAAATGAGCAAAATCTGCTGGGTGGCAACAGGGCACATTTTGCAGAACAAAGAAACCGTAAAAGAAAATATTCCACGCGCTCAGCAAAAATGAAATTTACCATAAACAACATTGAGGGCGCTAAAGTAGTTTCATCATCAGATAAAAAAGTTCATACCATCACCTATACTCGCCCAACAATAGAAAACGGTAAATATATGATGAACTGTTGGTTATTAGACAATCAAGATCCTATCGGTAAATATGTTCTTACCGTTAAAATTGGTGAAAAGAATTAGAAAAACAAGTTTTCTACGTTAAAAATAATTTTTCATCTTAAAATGACCTATGTTTCTAGAATATGCCTTCTAACATGGTCATATCTCTATTTTGACTTTACCAGTAACAGCTATATAAATAATCTCAAGCGGTTATTTTCTTTTTATTCTTTTACTAAATTTCACTCTTTCGCTAATATCCTTTAAGTTAGAATATTGTTCAAACTAATCTCAAGGACATCATCAAAGCTCCATCGCAAACATCCATAGATATGCAACTGAATAAATATGCCCAGCATTTACATTGCCTTGAATCGCCATCCACGAAAAAGCAAATCCAAAAAGTATACTCATGCTATGCCAACAGCTAAATACCCGATTGCCTCTCGATTAGAAATCAATATCCGAAAACGTGCCATTAAAATCATAATGCCGCCAAAAGCTGATTAGATTTTTCCTTCCTTAATAAAGTAATTATCTTTCTAATCGATTATTTAAACGAAAGTAAAGTGATTCACTCATTGCTACAAAACTAGGGAGTAAACACAACTGAAACAATGCCAAAATAATTAGAGCCAATACACCTGCCCAGAACTCTAAAAACAAGTAACATTACACAAGCAATCCCAAAATAGAAGCAATAGACGTTGTTGCAATTGGTAAATGTTCTCAAAGAAAATTAACAAATTCTCTAGACAGCGCAACCCGAGCAGTAATTGCCGAATGTAATATTTGCTTTTCTCGTTGTTCTAATACTACAGGAACAGCGATTTGAGTATAGATTTTGTAAAAGTGCGCGGGTATCTACTGCCCGCCGTAATGCACCTATCATCCCATCAGCAGCACAACTAAAACCACATACATTAATGATTGAAAATATTGCCGTCTATAACCGCATTAATAACCCATCCACCAAAAACTGGATAAATCATTAATAATAGATTTTCTGCTCCAACTAAGCCCAAAGTCACCAATAATTTTCTTTGATGAGTTTTAGCTATATTTGTTAACATTCTCCACATAACACCATGGAAAGTCCTAAAAATTACTAATTCAAAAGTCTAATCCATTTGAAAATCAAAAACAAGTAAATTTTTAAGACTATTTATTTGATTATATAAATATGCTACAAAATTTTCATTAAACAGAGTAAGGAATGTTAATGTATAGTTTGATCTTATCGGGAAACATATTGGAGATAGATGCTGTAATGGACAGTTGGATTAGCGAATTAGGACTAAGCTATGCACATTTCTTTGTTGCACTCTATACGCTTGCTTCTACTAATCAGCAATGTACACAAAAAGGGAAATTTGTGATATTCACTACCTCCCCAAAACAAAACTGTATTTTAATATTTGTAAAGATTATCGAGAAAGAGGCTGGATTGAATTTAAAATAAAGTGGAAACAGACAAACGTGAACGAATCATGTGCTTAACTGATTCAGGGTAAAATACAAGGTTTGAACCTGTCATGCAGAATACTAATCTATTGTGTGATAATGCACTCAGCAACTTTTGGTGAAGAAAAACGACCCAATTATTTACGCTAACGCGTGAATTTAGCCAAGTCTGCCAAAGTGAAATACTACGCTAGTGAAAGATATTAGTAAAAGCCATGTATAGATTATGAAAATCTATACATGGCTGTTGTAATGGTAGAAAGTATTTCCCAACATAGAGAAAACTCATGTTTTCCAATTCTTAAGGCCTACCAATTTTCACAGTAAGAACATATACCAATCGGATTCCAGGCTCGCAAATTCCCATCAATTTGATACATTGTATTCGGAGTTTTTCTTGGATTAGTATAAGTAACTGGAATTGACTATCTGGAGATGAAACCAACTTGGCGTTTTTCAAATCATCTGTAGACAATTCATGTATTCCTTCAGCTTCAAGAGTTTCAGTGACAATTTCTGCTCATCAACATCCCTGTCGCCACCAGCACACTAACTCATTTTTATTTGAACGAGAAATTTCTTTTATGTAAATCTGGAGAGGGATTTTTGTCTTTTATCAAAAACGGAGAGGATAATCTCTGGAGTGTCTCTTGACATCGCTGATACTTCTGTAACAAATGTCGCTGATAAAACGGTTGTGATCAAAGCCAATATTAAATTCTTTTTCATGCTCATTCCTTAATCAATAAATTCCTTTTGCAAATTTTAAGAAAAAAATAACCGCTTGCAATAAACTGCAAACGGTATATTTCAAAGTTAACCCAATAGCTGTTTTGCAGCTTCTACAACAACAGAAACTGCTTTTTCTTCAGTTTCTTTCATTGTCGCTTCATTTGGGATTTCTGAGTGCGGTTAACAATCACGCCTGCAACCATACCCGCTTTTAAGCCTAAAGCCACACATCGTAAACAAAGTTGCAGACTCCATTTCGTAGTTCATTACGTTAAGATCTTGCCACTGTTTTAACAAGCCTTGATAGTCTTTATAAACTTTACCACTGTAAGTGTCATAACGTTCTTGACCTGGATAAAAGGTATCTGATGATGCAGTAATACCAACATAAGGCGTTACGCCTTTTGTTTTGCTGCTTGGTAGAATGCCGTTGTACATCCAAAGTTTGCCGCCGCTGGATACGCTAATGGGGCAAAATGTTGGCTTGCGCCATCTAAAACGAACTGAAGCAGTAATGAATTAAAATATCCCCTACGTGACATATACGGTTGAATGGTACCGGTAGTCCCGATACGTAAGAAGTGCGAACACCCTAGCTGAGCCAATTTTCCATACAAATTGAGGTTGACGCCCACCGATACCCGTTGAGCAAAACCACAATCGGCTGACCATTGATATAACCCAACCAAGAGTTAGTATTCACGAGTGCTCGCTAAAAATTCAGGATTATCTAATTGTTTAGCAAATGCGCTCGCTACTGTAGCTGGATCTCCAGGAACAATTGTAATGTTGCACCTTTTAATTGCGCTTTTAGTTAAATTAAGATGAAATACATCCGACATAGTCAATCTCCTTACTTTTCGATCGATTAAAATTATTTTCTTTAGTAATTGCGCCTAAAATTCCACACATAATCTGTTTAGTAACCTGATTACGTAAAATTACGTCCTACTTGTTGGGCTACTTGACTTACCATTTGTTCCGCTAGGATTGTTCTTTTTCTTTTTGGTACCAAAAATTAAGAAAGCATGCCACCTAAGAATCCTTCATATCCTCTTCTTCCGCTTTCCGCAGCTGCCACTTGTTGCTGACCATTTTATATACTTCAAAAGCAGATTCATTATCAACATATTGGCTGTAATATGCATATAAATCATCTTGTTTTTACTAAGGCATTTCGCTCTTCATTGCTCAATGGTGCCAACTGACTTTTCGGTGGGTAAACCATAGCAATTTCTACTGGTGTTGGCATTCCTTTTTCATCTAAAATTGATAAGCGCCTCACCAACACCTAAGTGGTAATCGCTTCTACAACATTCACGCCAGGGTTTGCTCGGAATGTTCTGGGCAGCGGATTTTACTGCTTTTGATCGCGTGGAGTAAAAGGCTCTTAACGCATGCTGAATACGGTTACCTAATTGACCTAATACTGATTCAGGTAAACTCGCGGATTTTGTGTTACGAAATAAACACCCACACCTTTTAGAAACGAATTAAGCGAACAACTTGCCAATTTTATCTACCAATACTTTTGGTGCACCGTCAACAATAAATGCGCTTCATCAGAGTACAAATTTCGGTTTTTCTAAATCGCCTACTCCGGCAACGTTTCGGAATAACTCTAGCCATAAACCAGCAAGAACGCGCTACATACGCGTAGAGTTCACTAATTTTTCTGAATTTAAAAGTATTGATAACGCCTGCCATCACGGGTTTTGTAGTCCAATCTTGTAAATTTAATGCTGGCTCAGCCAAATAATTTCTCTGCACCTTCATTTTCACGGTTAGCATAATGCACGTTGAATGCGCACCAATACTCGCAGTTGAAACGTTGCCATGATTCCACTTGGAAAGCTTTTAGCATTATCTGCAACAAACTTAAGCATTGATCGCAAATCTTTTCAAATCGATCAGTAATAAGCCTTTATCATCAGCTACGGAAAACTAAATTCAATAAAGCCTTCTTGTGTGTCATTTAAATTAAGTAAGCGAGAAAGCAACATCGGCCCCATTTTCAGAAATCGTTGTTCTTAATGGGATACCTGTTTCCCCAAATACATCCCAATAAGAGGCAGGATAACCGCTTAAATAATCCTCTCCGCCTAAATTAAATTGTGATTACGTTCTGCAACTTTTTCCACTAAATCCGCCCGCTTGTGTAGAGGCCCTGAAAGGTCACCCTTTTCACATCTGCTGACTGGTACGCCATCATCACTGAAAGCCTCCAAGCTAATTTGCGTAATGTGACTGTTCTTACCTGTTCCTGTTGCACCAGCAATTAAACCATGACGGTTTTGCCATTTTGTAGGAATCTTAATGAAATAATTTTGCCCATTTTTACTTTGAGCGATGCCATAGTGTGCCATAATTGATTCTCTTTGTAATTTTAAAGGCTATGCTTAATACCATGTTAAAGCCGTTTTCCACTGCTGTTGGTATTGATGCGTATGAAAGCGTATTGCGACAATAGTTCACACGCTGTTGATACATTGCTCTTTTGATAACGAAAGATTTCCCCTACCCGATAGCCGTCTAAATACCAATCATCTGGTTCACTGCATTGGGCAGTATTTAATCTGACCGTTGTTACCATATTTTTCTGTTGTCGTATTAGGAACTTGTTTGGCTCGAGTTTTCTTTTGATTTTTCATCAGTGCATTTTGTTGCGGATCTTTCAAAACAGGGATACTTTGATGCTCTTTCTGGTTCGAATAATTTTATCTGGGTTATTTAAATCTTCTAACACAGTATCCAAATTGGCTGGTGCCACATGCACTAAGCAAGAAAGAGAACAAAAACTCCTAAAATCCATCTTTTCTAAGCATAAAGCGTGTTGTTAACGTTTGCGTTTATTTGGAGAATAACTTCTGGTCTGTGGTGGTGAAACTTTTCGGTACAAATGTAATAGCGCTGGCTATCATGCTGACTCAACCGGAATGGCATGGCCAGTATATTCTTCTAATCGCCGGTGTGTTCACGGCATAACGTTCCACAAGCTAAAAGCTAATTGAATGTCCACTCGCCTGCTCGCCCTGTTCGCCCGATACGATGAACATAATCTTCTCGATCATCTGGTAAATCGTAGTTAAACACATGAGTTTACTTGCGGAATATGCAATCCACGCGCAGCGACTTCAGTTGCAAACTCAAAATATCAACATTGCTCCGCGGTAAATCTCTTCCAAGATCGCTACATCGCTCTGAGGGATATCTCCCGTTAATAATCCAACACGATGCCCATCTGCTTGTAAATAACGCCAAATTTCTTCACATTTATGTTTAGTATTACTAAATATAATACAACGTTCTGGCCATTCTTCTTCTAAAAGGGTTAGTAAAAAGCGCCATTTTGTCTTCATTAGATGGATAAAATAATTCTTCTTTAATGCGATGCCCTGTACGCTGCAATGGTTCAACTTCAACATATTGCGCTTCGTGCATATACATCTCATAGCAACTCTCGAACTCTTGGTGAAAGTGTTGCTGAGAAAAAGTAAGTTAAACGCTGTTCCGGCTTTCGGTGCTTTTACGCATTAAATAGCGAATATCTTTTAATAAAACCTAAATCGAACATACGATCCACTTCATCAAGCACTAACAACTTTTACGCAATCAAGGTTAATAATCCCTTGTTTGACATAATCAATCATACGTCCAGTTGTCCCTACTAAAATATCAACCCTTGCGCAATTGTATTCACTTGTTGATCATACCCTTCCCACCATAAGCAAGTGCTAATTGTGCTCCAGTATCACGTGGTAATTTTTCAGCATCATGCGCAATTTGAATACTCAGCTCACGAGTAGGCGACATAATCATCGCGCGCGGTTGATTGGCTTTTCTCAATAGGATGCGTTAATAAATCAATGGATGGGTGGCAATTAAAAATGCCATGGTTTTTCCCGTACCAGTTTGCGCTTGTCCAGCAACATCTTTGCTCTAATAAAGTAATAGGCAAATGTTTTCGCCTGAATCGGTGTGCAAAATTCAAAGCTGCTTTGATTCAGTGAAGGACAATTTTCAGTGAATCGGTAAATCTGAAAACGTTTCAGTGAGGTGTTTGAGACATAAATATTTCCTCTAATATCATCTTTTGAAAGATACCACAAAGCGCTACAGAAAGCGAAAAAGCGGTCGAATTTGCAACATTTTTGCAAATCAGACCGCTTTTTAAACGCTTTAGAAAATCCTGTTGTTATCCGCTTTTAACTTATTCGGCAAAATAGTTTGAAAGAGCTCCGACTTTAATGGCTGTGAGCCTAAATAAGGCTTTTAATACCATCGGAGTAAACCGCTTTGCTAGCTTGTTGCGTGGATTTCTCGCTAAAATCTAAGGCTTCAGCCAATAAATCTTTACCTAAAAACTCAAATTGTTCTGTAAAAGTGAAGAATAAATCCTTCGTTTTCTCTCGAAATTGATACCACATATCTTCGCTAAAAACAGGTTCGCCAGTCGCCGCACAATGCGTAAAATCAGACCATAGCCTAACGCTTTTAACGTATGAAATTGAAAGTTCGTAAAGTAGGTTCAAGTTGATTAGGTTGTGCATGCTAAACTCGTTAAAGCATTGCAAAAATATGCGCTGGAAATAACTGCGGATAAAGCGTTTCTGATTTTTCTAGCACCGAGTAAGCACTTTCATTGACATAAAACCACTATATAAAGCCATTGGCACCATCGGCAGTGTCATTGAAATAGCTTTCCAGCTTTGGTTAGAAGTTTTTAACTCGCCCTTTCCCGTCCAACGTGAAAAGCAGAGGCGTAAAAGGCTGCAACACAGCTTTTTAACGGGATTTCGTCTTGCCCCTTTTAGCCAATAAAGTTAAACGCCCATGATGCTCCGTAAAGAAATCAACGAGCAAGCTACTTTCGCTATATTCTCGTCGATGCAACACAAAAAGCGCGTTCTAACGGAATGCTTTCATTCATACCAAGTTCCGATTCAGAGGGGGCTATTCATCCATGTAAACTCAAGGCTACGTGAAAGCACGCTCATCATCTGCCCAACCAGATTTCACTTTTTACCCAAAGCTCAAGGTGTACTTGATGCATCAAACAAACGTTCACGTCTGCGCGCGCTTCAATGCCGATATGGTTTTGATCTTCTGCCCTTTAGCACCAATCACCATCGCCCTTCGCGCTCAACTAAAATCAAGTCAGCTAATACTTAAACACCACGCTCATTAACTTTTGAATTGTTCAATTTCTACCGTCACAGAATAAGTGCAATTCTTCCTGTAAAACGCACAATTTTTCACGAATAATTTCTCGATGCATAGCGTTGGCACGATCTGTTACATATTCTTCTGGGAAATGAGTGAACGCCTTTCACGTAAAGAATCACGTACAATGCAGAATATGAACGTTTTTACCACGTTGAGCTTGAAATCGGCAGAATCTCAACAAAATCAAATTTTTTGTGATAATTCGGTAATATGTGGCAATAATTCATCTTTTTTCTTTTTACATTGTCGATTTGTTGATAGCTACACAACGCGCTTTGGCTGCACGCAATTTGTTTAGTACCATTTCTCATCATCTTCAGTCCATTTGGTTCCTTCAACCACAAAGATAATCAAATCGACATCACCAATCGCAGAACTGGCTGCACGGTTCATTAAACGGTTAATCGCACGTCTTCAATATGTAACCTCGGTGTATCCACATAGATCGCTTGACAAGCGCCTCTCAGTATGAATGCCCACAATACGGTGGCGAGTCGTTTGTGCTTTACGATGAAGTAATTGAGATCTTTTGCCCAAGGATTTTATTTAATAGGAGTCGATTTTCCTACGTTAGACGCCCAACAATGGACATAAAGCCACTAAGTTTTTGATTTTTCTGTCATTTTGTATTCCTATTCATTCAATTGCCCACTTAGTCAGACAATTATGGATTATTTTCTCGTAATTGCCGCCAGCACTTGTTCCGCCGCATTTTGTTCCGCTTTTACGAGACTTGTCCCCACTACCAATAAACAGCATATCACGTAACTTGGGTACAGCTTACTCTAAAAGTTTGATTATGCGCTTCGCCTTTAATATCAATCACTTCATAGATTGGCAAAAGGCTGTTTGCGACTTTGTATTTTGTAAACGCGTTTTAGGATCTTTTCTGTGCTTCGCCCGGTTTGAATTTCTGCAAGGAATCCCGCATACCAGTCATACACCTTCTGCATGGCTTGCTCGATTCCCTTATCAAGATAAATCGCAGCAATAATGTTTCTACACAATCCGCTAAAATTGGACTCGACGATGGCCTCCACTTTTAACTCGCCCAGCCCTAATTTTAGAAATTCGCCTAAGTTAAATTCACGCGCAATCATTGCTAAAGTGTGTTCACACTAAAGTCGCTATGCACTTTCAGCTTAACTCGCCTTCATTAGCTTTTTTGGAAATTTGTCAAATAAATGCTTTCTACGATAGCAACTCAGATGGAGTCGCCCCAAAATTCAAGACGCTCATTATGATGCCGCACTGCGGTGGGTTAAGGTTGAGTGAGGTAATCAAGGGTTTCAAATTGATAACCCAATCTGTAATCGTTCTAATTGCATCAATTTTTGGGATTTCCTAAGTTTTTGTTATAAAAGGGCGTTGCTTGCCCTTCAGGTTTAAAGCGGTGCGATTTGCAAAACATGCAAATTTAACCGCTTGTTAATTATTGAATTGAGGTAAAAGCATTCTCCTCAAAGCGTAAACCTTTCGGGAACTCATTTGGTTTTATCTAAAGCTCAACCAAATAAAATGTCGCTTTTACCTATAATATTTTTCTCTGGTACGAATCCCCAAAACGGCTGTCTTCACTGTTATCGCGGTTATCGCCCATCACAAAATATATCCTTCCGGCACCAACCACTCATTCGTAGGTTGGCCTTCTTGCTGGAGCAGCAGGCGCGTAATGGAATGCGTTAGGTGGTTGAGAAATTTGATGTATAATGTCGCCAATTTCAGTTTTTCTCAATTTGCATTTTCGCCACGATAGAAGAAATCCGATTCGCTTTCGCACCTTCGTATTGAGAATACTTTAACGTACCATCTCTTTATGGGTTACGGTTAAAGATTGATTCGCTTCATCATATTTAACCCTATCGCCACCGATACCGACAATACGCTTTAATGTAATCCACACCCGACATATTATCGCCTTTCGCATCCAATTCTTTCGCTATAATTGAACGTTGCTGTGGAGAACTTTCTCAACAAAGCTTGTTTAGGTGTTTTAAAAACAATTACATCGCCACGTTCAGGACGTCCTGTTTCAATTAGCGTATTTTGCCAAATGGGATCTTTGATGCCATAAGAAAATTTATTCACAACCAAGAAATCACCGACACGCAACGTAGGCTCCATTGAACCACTTGGAATTTGAAAGGGTTCAAAAATGAAAAGAACGTAAAATGGTGATCAACGTTAACCTCAAACAGCGAACTAAAAATTCACTGATGCCGTTTTTCTTCTCTTTAGCGCTACTGCATTTCTCATATAACCAGCAGCCACCGCAAATAATCACGAGGCCAACAAGGATAATCGAAATGCCATTTGGAATTTGTAGTGAATCCAACCATTTCCAAATTCCATACAACACACCAATAAATACTACCGGTATAACTACTCCCATAATGGGTCTCCTTTTTATCAAAAATTGCAGGTCAATTTGCAAAATTTGCTTCTTATCTGACCGCTTGCATAAGGGGAAATTCAGATTAAATTACTAATCTTTACCAACATGAAGAATCGCTAAGAACGCTTCTTGCGGAACTTCTACGTTACCGAGTGATTTCATGCGTTTTTACCCTCTTTTTGTTTTTGAAGGAGTTTTTCTTGCGGCTTACGTCACCACCACTAACATTTTGCTAATACGTTTTTACGTAATTGTTTTCACGGTTGAACGCGCAATAATGTGGTTACCAACTGCCGCTTGAATCGCGATATCAAATTGTTGGCGTGGAATTAAATCTTTCATTTTTCCACCAATTCGCGTCCGCGATATGAGTGCATTATCTTTTATGCACAATCAGCGCTAATGCATCCACACGATCGCCGTTGATCATGATATCTACGCGGACCATATCCGCCGTTTGGAAACGTTTGAACAACTAATCTAATGAAGCATAACCGCGAGAGGTAGATTTTAAGCGATCGAAGAAATCTAATACCACTTCGCCCATTGGAATTTCACATGTTAGCGCAATTTGATTACCGTGATAAAACCATGTTGGTTTGTACTACCACGTTTTTCCACACAAAGCGTAATTACGTTACCTAAGAACTCTTGTGGCATAAGCATATTACATTCAGCAATCGGCTCACGAATTTCACTAATATTGCTAATCGGCGGTAATTTCGATGGGCTATCGACATACACGGCTTTCACCGTTTGGTTTGTAGGACTTCGCAAACTACGGTCGGTGCTGTTGTAATGAGATCTCAAATCATACTCACGTTCTAAACGCTCTTGAATGATCTCCATATGCAATAAGCCTAAGAAACCACAACGGAAACCAAAGCCTAATGCCGTGGAGTTTTCTGGTTCGTAGAATAATGAAGCATCATTTAAACTTAATTTGCCAAGCGCATCACGGAAAGCTTCATAATCATCTGAGCTAATTGGGAATAAACCTGCATAAACTTGCGGTTTAACTTTTTAAAGCCAGCAGGACTTCTGTTGCTGAATTGTGATGATGGGTTAGGTATCTCCTACTGGTGCCCTAAAATATCTTTAATTGCACAAACAACCCAGCCCTACTTCACCAGTTTTAAGTTCGGTGGTATCTTCTTGTTTAGGTGTGAAAATACCAAGACGATCAACATTGTACGATTGTCCTGTACTCATCACTTTGATCTTATCGCCTTTTTTAATCACGCCATTTTTCACACGAACTAATGACACCACGCCTAAATAGTTATCAAACCAAGAGTCAATAATCAGTGCTTGTAATGGTGCTTCTGGATCACCTTCTGGCAGGAATTTTAGTGAACAATTTCTTCCAATACATCTTCAATACCAACACCTGTTTTTGCCGAACAGCGTACCGCTTCGATCGCATCAATTCCAACGATGTCTTCAATTTCTTCCGCTACACGTTCAGGATCGGCTGCAGGTAAGTCAATTTTGTTTAAAATTGGCACAACCTCTAAATCCATTTCAATTGCGGTATAGCAGTTTGCTAAGGTTTGCGCTTCTACCCCTTGCCCTGCATCAACAACTAATAATGCCCCTTCACAAGCCGCTAATGAACGAGACACTTCATAGGAAAAGTCCACGTGTCCTGGGGTATCAATGAAGTTAAGCTGATAGGTTTCACCATCTTTCGCTTTATAATTTAAGGTTACGCTTTGTGCTTTGATGGTAATACCACGTTCGCGCTCAAGATCCATTGAATCTAATACTTGCTCTGCCATTTCACGGTCAGATAAACCACCACAGGTTTGAATTAAACGGTCTCGATAAAGTTGATTTACCGTGGTCGATATGCTGCGATAATTGAAAAGTTACGAATATTTTTCATGTTCATAAGGGCAAAAATGTCCTGTTAATTATTTAATAAGCCAAAAATTTAATCAGGGTGATTTTTACTTGAAATTAAAGGCTTTGGAAAGGAAGAGTAAAGGGAGAAATAGAGCCGGTTAATTTGTCAGATTTTTCTGCAAATTAACCGCTTGATAAAATTATTCTTTAGATTTCCAAACTAACGGGTCAACGCCGCGATGGATTAGATCTTTATGTTCTTCAATTCTAAAGACAGGTTCTTCGCCATTTTTAGCTTGTCGTGAATAATCTTTTAATACTCGCCAAACTAATGGTGACAAAATTAAAATCGCAATGAGGTTAATAATTTGCCATTGATGCCATGATGGTATCGGCAAATGCCCAAACAATCCCGCCATCACGTACTGCACCCAAAAAGTAAACGAAGAATAATACAACTGCTCTAAAAGCTCCAAACAAACCATACTTTGTTTCTGATATAGCGAATGTTGGTTTCTGCGTAAGCATAGTTTCCCAATAATTGAGGTATAGCAGAATAGTAAGAGAATAAAAGCAAGAAGTGTGACACCGAAATCACCTAAGTGATATTGTAATGCCGTTTGAGTAAGTTCAACCCTTTTTAAGGTTTTGGCTGCCATAGTTATCTCGACATCAGAAATAATGACTGCAGTACAGCTACAAACGACCATCGTATCAACAAATACACCAAGCATTTGGATTAAGCCTTTGGCTTACTGGGTGTTTTGCATCTGAAGTTGCTGCTGAGTTTGGTGCAGAAACCCATACCCGCTTCATTGAGAGAATAAACCACGTTTAATCCCCCATCAGCATCGTTTTTAGAAACTAAGCTACCGAACATTCCGCACCAGCTACCGCGAGAAAATCAAAAAGCGCTATCAATAATTAGGGCCAAACATAGCAGGCACACGACTCATGTTCATTCCTAAAATAATTACGGCGATGATTAAAATAAAACAGCGCCATCATAGGAACAACTCTAGAAGAAACTTGCCCAATGCGTTTTACCCCACCAGCAATAATGATGCCCGAGTTAAGATTACTAAACAGCACCAACATATTCGCCTTTCCAGCCCCCATGCGTTGGTTGTTGCGGCAACAATGGAATTAGATTGCACTGCATTGAATGCAAAACCGAGTAAAAATTAAAGTTACCGCAAAAAGCAATTGCCATCGGTTTAAATCTTTAAACCACAGGTGATGTAGTAACAGGCCCACCACGAAACATCCCATTTGGATCACGCGTTTTTATAAAGCTGCGCTAAAGTTGATTCTGCAAATGCTGAGCTCATCCCAATAAATGCCGTAACCCACATCCAGAATACCGCACCTGGCCCCACCTAATGCGATAGCAGTCGCTAGCCCCACCAATATTACCCACACCTACACGGCTAGCAAGCCCTGTTGCAGCTTGGAATGGTGTTAACGAATCGCCTTCTGCAGCACGTCCACCCACATCCTCACGAATACTTCTAGGCAACAAACGTAGCTGCACTAAGCCAGTCGTAATGGTAAAGAACATCCCACACCAAGGAGTAACAAAATAGTTATATCCCAAAAGTGGCCCATCTACGGTATTTACGAACCAGGTTAATAGATTTTCAAACCCTGAAATAATGGTATCCATAAGACCTCACTATGTTAAATGCTAAAAATGAACTTTTTGCATTGTAACGAATTTTCAACATTTGAAAAGTAAATCTAATTCATAAAAAGAGTCAGCTAGCGTTTAAAAAAACGTATTCGGTGACATTTTCTGTTAAAAAGCTGCTATGCAGTAACATATTGCCATGACAACAAGCAATAAGCCTAGTCCAAACTTAATTATCCAAAGCAAACGGCGGTTTGTTTTTGTGAGAAAAATAAAAGCGACTTAAAAGAAACAGCTTTTTGTCTAAGCCCTAATACCAATAAAGCGAACAAGCAAAGTGTGATACCAGTGCCTAACGTCATGGCCATCGCAGAAAGCATTCTCAAGCATAAATATCTAATGTAGTAGGCCAAAATAAGACTAAAATGGCACCAGAACAAGGGCGAATACCAGTACTGAAAATTAACTGTACATGATGTCTCGCCAGTCTTGTGGCTTCTGGAGTTCTGCGTTGAGGAAGGCAAATGTTGATGGCCACAACCACAACTATCATGAGATGACGATATATTCAAAGAAGAGCGTGTTACAAGCGGTCGATTTTGCACAGTTTTTTGCAAAGGCGTGAAATGACGGAACTGCATTTTAGGAGCATTCGCTTTATGCTGAGCTTGATACGCGCGATAAACCCAATAAAGCCCGAAAAGTAACATCAGGGGCAAAACTCATCCGCTCAACCCAAAGCAATGTCAAGTTAAAATACTGTCTAGATAAGGTAAATACCACTACAATCACAGAAACCAATGAAACCGCAACTAAGCCCCTGCACCAACGCTGATGCTAAACTAATTTTCCTTGGCATGTTTTGATTTGCTGTATTTTCCAATGATAAATAACTACTTAAAAAATTACCTTACCATGTCCAGGCCCAACCGCATGAAAAACGCCATGAGGAAGCTAATTCCAACTAATGTCCAGCCTAGCTTGCTGCTCATGCGCTTTTTAAGGCATGTAAGGCGGAAGATAAGCTTAAGTTAAAAACTTTTTGCCATTCCATCACCTGATAAAGTAATGTCGGATAGAGCCAATAAAGCCCGACAGCTATTATCAATAACAAAATGACGCTTAATCCTGTTTTTACTCCGCATACCATTATTACTCGTTGTGCAAATTGACGCCCTAATGAAAGATCATCAGGTGTCTCATTTTTATCTCAAATTAGACGCATAAAGGCGCAGCGATTGATCGACTTTTTGGCTGTTCAATACGAATCTGACATGCGCTATTACTAATACTGACATCACTATGGCGATTATATTCAATGCCCATGTAATAAGTTGGCTCATAACTCATCAGTGTGGCTGGCGCATTTTTAATTCTTGCGGCGTTTCTAAATAAAATTTCACCCTAAACACAATGCGGTTTTGTGCAATCTCAAATGCATAGTCTGTTGGTTTATCCGTAAATTTCTGCAACTCTCCGTTAGCATTATAAAGATAGCTAAAAATAATGCTCATTTTTGCCGTATCAATCATCTCTTGAGTGATCTTCTTTTTGGTTTCCTCTGGATTTTTACTGCTTTTTACTTCGTAAATTAATTCAGCGGAAACAATTTCATCTAAAGTCCAATGCATTTGAAACCCCTGTGAGTTGAGTTTCTTGCATGAGTGCTTTTGTTTGAATATCTAAAAACGAATGAGGATGGGCGCTTGCCTCTGTGGCAAACCACCAAAACTAGATAATGCAAAAATTGCGCGAAATTTCATTTTATTCCCATTTAGTGATTTTAATCGGCTAGATAAAGAAAAAGCGAACCGTTTAAAACGATTCGCTGAAATCTAGTGAGTTGGTCGATAAGCCGAGTTCTGTCGTGGACAATCATTCCTCTAGGCACAATATCGCTGTTGTGCTCAAAGCAAACCTACCGAACTCTGGACGGGCCATCCATTGAGTTCCTATTTGGTCTTGCTACAGTGGAGTTGACCCTGCCGTGAAATGTTACGACTCACGCGGTGCGCTCTTACCGCACCCTTTCACCCTTACCGCTTACGCGGCGGTCTGCTCTCTGTTGCACTGGTCGTCGCTCACGCCGCCCAGACGTTATCTGGCACTCTGCCCCGTGTAGCTCGGACTTTCCTCTCGTTTACTTGTCCCACTAGGTCGTGCGAACACGGTTAAGGGCTTCAATAAACCAGCGATTGTCTCAACCAACTCGGGCGCTAGTATGGCGAATCTAGATTGAAATAGCTATATGTAGATTTTTAAGCTTTCAAAAGGTTGAATTGCACAAGCGGTCAATCTAACCAGATCTTTTTACGCCTTTATTTTGTTCAACCCCAGAGTTGAGATCAACTCTAAGCAGCCTTGTGCTAAGGCTTGTTCAATATTATCAGACGAAATTCCGCGCTAATAAAAAGCTTTATTTTTTAAGGCTTTTGCGGAATAAGTGACCAATCAAACGTTTTTGCCCGTCCACCTTGTTTGTGTACCATCGTTGTGCGATCTAAAACATAACGACTCACGTGTGTTTTCCGTAAAGTGAATCTGACCTGCTCTGTTGATACTGATAATGCCTTCCAGATTTGAATACCTTCGCCTAATTTTTCCGGCTAATTCGGCAATATGAGATCTCATCTTCATTACCATGAAGTTGCACCGCAAATAGCGAAAGTTGTTTTGCACTTTTCTCAACAAATTCGACCGCTTGATTTTTGGAATACGCCCACATAACGTAGTGGTGCATGCACAACTAATTCTTGTGCTTGGCGTAGTGAAAGCTGACGCGCTGAACCTTCTGCAAAAATCAATCCGCCATATAAATAACCTAACTGATAAACCGCTTGAATATCTTCAATACGAGTAAGCCCGCAAACTTTATTCTCGCCATAAATCACATTTTCTTGCATTATTGAGATCTGAACTTTCCCGATTGGCTACTGCCAATCAAAATGCTTTTGGCAAATGGTTTGATTGCTTTTACTTGTTGGTGATCACAAATCCCCCGATTCGGAGACTAAACAAACATCAGACGGAATTTGTGCTTGGTATTTTCAACAAGCTGTACAATGCGATTCATATCAATGGTTAGTGTATGAAGATCACGATTGTTTACCCCAATGACTTTTGCACCTAATGCTAATGCCCGTTCAAATTCGGCTTCGTTACTGGTTTCCGTTAAAATGCCCATGCCTAATGAGGTGTGCTACTTCAGCTAGGTTCACGATAAGTTTCATCATCTAATACTGAAAGCATCAATAAAATCGCATCGGCTTGATGAAAACGTGCTAAATAGACTTGATAGCAGAAATCATGAAATCTTTACATAAAATCGGCTGGCTGGTTTGCGCACTGACTTGGTTTAAATAAACCAAAATCGCCTTGAAATATTGTTCATCGGTCAGTACGGAAATCTGCAGTGGCATAATGTTTATAAACTTGCGCAATGGCATCTAAAATCAAATTTAGCACGAATTAAACCCTTTGACGGCGAAGCTTTTTACACTCTAAAAATATACGCGGGTACATCATAGCGTACCTTGTTTTCATTGCGCATAAAAAGTTACGTTCACTTTTTGTGATTTTCGCTTGAAATTCGGAAAGAGGGAATGCTTTGTTTTTGCTACCCAAATCTCTTTATCTTGCACAATTTTTGTAAGATTGTTGGTTGTGTTTGTAATTGTTGCATTAGTCGAACCTGCTTTAAAAAGTGTGTTAAAAATTGCGTTCAATATTACCTTACTCATTTAAAATAGAAAATATGGAATCTCGTTTAAAACAACATTTAATTGATTTAGAAACAGCCTTAAAAGCGCATAAACAATGGGAATCGATTGCCCCAAACGCAGAGAGCTTTGAGGTACTCAACCCTTTTGTGTGTAGAATCATTAAGCCCAACACAATGGCTACAATGGATCTTTATTCCTCGCATGCATGCTCTATTAGAAGCTAAAAGCCACATTGCCTCGTAATTTTGCTATTACGCCTTATTTGGAAGAAGCATTAAAAACGAAATCTATCTAAGTGCGATTACACAACCTGTACGTAGCCATTGAATTATTGCTGAAAGATTAAACCATGCTGTTAGATATTCTTTATCAAGATGAGGAGCTGATTGCAATCAATAAACCGGCGGGAATGTTGGTTCATCGCAGTTGGTTAGATAAGCGATGAAACAATTTGCCATGCAAACATTGCGCGATCAAATTGGTCATGCATGTCCGATTCATCGCTTAGACCGCCCAACCTCAGGTGTATTGCTGCGCTAAATCGTGAAAATGGCACGCTTAATGAGCGAACAATTTGAACAACATCAAACACAAAAAGTTGTTGGCGGTTGTGTGGCTATTTAGAGAGAGGCGAAATTGATTATCCGCTGAAAGTGATTTTTAGATAAGATTGCGGATAAATTCAGCCAAGAGAAAGAGGCTCAACAAGCGGTTACTTTTTATCGACAACTTGCAAAAGTCGAAATGCCTTATCCAGCGGGAAAAACATGAGTTCCGCTCGTTATAGTTTGGTTGCTCTTTTCCCAAAAACTGGGCGAAAAACTATCAACTCAGACGGCATATGAAACATCTGTTTTCATCCGATTATGGGCGATAGTAAATATGGTGATTTACATCAAAATCGAGCATTAATTACACATACTGAATGCTCGCGTTTATGTTTGCACGCTTATCAGCTAAGTTTTAAGCACCAAAAACGCAACAAATAATCACAATTTGCGCCCCACTAGATGAACAATGGCAACAACTTTTGCCTACATTTTAATTAGCCGATTCACCATATTTTATCAGGAGCATTAAATGGATGACGCGTTACTTTCACTCACACATGAACAGCAACAAGCTGCCGTAGAAGAGATTCAAAAACTTGCCCAACAAGGCATTCCGATGGGCGAAGCAATTCAAATTATTGCCAACCGCTTACGCGAGCAACATCAAGCGAATAAGCCATAAAACAAAACGCCGAGAATCGGCGTTTTTGATTAACAGCTTAATTGTGCTTTTAATAAAGCTAAAAGCATTCCCACGGTGAGACACCGATTTTTCTCTGCAGATGACAATCTCTGCAAAAGTGCATCCTTTAGGTGGGTAGAAAAAGAGAGAGTCATAGCCAAAACCATTTTCGCCCGTTCTTCATGCAAAATCTCACCCCTGACATTCGCCTAATGCAATAATTGGGTTCGGATCTGTTTCATGGCGTAAGAAAACTAAACAGCAGACGAATTTTGCTTGGCGATCTGTTTTTATCTGCCATTTCTCGTCAAAAGGTTTTTGACGATTTTGTGCATCATCAGCCTCTTCACCTGCATAACGCGCAGAATAAAGTCCCTGGCGCACCGCCTAACGCTGAAACAGCTAAGCCGGAATCATCGGCAATCGCAGGTAACCCAGTCATTTTAGAAGCATAACGTGCTTTTTAATAATGCATTTTCTACAAAAAGTTAACCCGGTTTCTTCTGGCGAATCTAAGTTAAATTCACTTTGTGCCAACACTTCAAAGCCAAAACTGCCTATACATCCGCCATCTCTTTGACTTTGCCTGCTGGTTTCCGTGTAAGTACTACTTTCATTTTATCCATTAGATTTTCCTTGTTCATTTTTCTGAGTTTCAATGCCTTTTTGGTAAGACATCATCAATAATGTTCGCCAGCAATCAGGTTCTTACTCTGTTTTTTGCTTCATATTTTGCAATATTGAGAAAACGCCCCCATTCAACAAAAACCATGCTTTTTCATCAAATTCTGACTGACTTCACTTAATTCAAAACACATATGCCATCAAAGTATGGATGCCATGGTTAAGCATTTCTGCTTGCATAAATTCAATAATTTTAGAACCATAGCCCTTTACCTTTAGCCTCTTCAGCCAAATAGATGCTGATTTCTGAAGTTGGTGCAAATGCTGCGCGCTCATAGAAAAGGAGAAAAGCTAAACCAACCTGCAACACCAGTTTCATCTTCCACTGTCCAAATAGGATATCTCCACTGGTTAAATGAAAATCGAACCATGCACGGCGATTTTCTTTTAGTTGCAGATTAAATCCGCTGTGATTTGTTTTAGTTGGAATCGCTAAGTTATAAATAGCTAAAATGGCTTCAAAATCCGCTTCTGTTGATTTGCTGAATTTGCATGGTTATTTTCTCTCCTTATCTCTTTTTATCTCAATTTTGAAAATCCGAAGAAATCCTACCGCTTGCTCGCTAAATTTGGTAAGACAACTTTTATCATCATTACTAATATGCCTTCCTCTTCAGGACGTTCACCAATACTTAACTCACCATTATTGCTCAGAAGCACGCTCTTTCATAATCATGAGCCCATAATGTCCACTAGGCTCAATCGCTTGGCTAATTCCCTTACCGTTATCGCGAATAATCAGACTAGGTTCTCCATCAGCGTTAATCTGCGATAACCTCAATCAATGAGGCGTTTGCATGTTTAATCGCATTGGTCACAGCTTCACGAACAATTTTGCTAGCACATGCACTTGTTGTTGAGCATTAAACATTAACGATGGTAATCGACAATCTAGCACTATTTTTGCCGATGTTCGAGCTTCGTAAAGCTGTCCAAAACATTTTTCTAATGCGCGTGTTAGATTTGGCTCTTCAATCGTTAATCGGAATGTAGTAACTCTCTTAATTGGCTATAAGCACCATTTAACGCTTGTTCTAAGTCTGACAAAATTGCTTTTTGATTTCGCTAACTTTTTCGGATCTTCACAATTTCCTTTAATAAGCTGACTTGAATTTTCAAGAACGTAAGCGATTGTGCTAAAGAATCATGCAACTCACGCGCGATGATCGCACGCTCTTCCATTAAAATCAGTTGTTGTTGCTGTTTATGATTTTGTACTACATAAATGCTACGTCCAATCATTTCTGCGACACTGTGAATTAAACGTTCATCTGGACAAAGCAATGAGGATTTCCAGCGCAACATCGCAACTTTTTCATTCTCAATCGCAATTTCATGATAGCGCCACGCTTTTAACAGATCGTTATCTAATTCAACATTCCAATAATCTGCGCCATAAACATCAATACCGATTCCAATAAGCTGCTCATTATTTAAAAACCGTTTCTAATACCTGTTTAATAAGCTTTGGTTAATTGGTTTTAGAAGTTAAGACCTGGGAACAATGGTAAAAGCACCATCAATGAACGGTTTACTGCCGTAAGACGACGAGTTTTATCCTGCACTTTATCTTCTAATGAGGTGTAAAAACGGCTGAGTTCATCTGCCATTTCAGTAAATGCGCGAGAAAAAACGCCCAATTCATTCGGTTCATCCGTTGCTAATTGAATGTGGTTAAAATCTCGATTTTGCACCCTGTTGGCTGGCTGTAACTAATTTATCTAAATGTCGAATAACGTGGCGACGTGTGTACCATACGCCATAATAAGCGAGCGCGACAATCAGCAACATAGAAACACGATGTACCAATCGCAATATCTAGTTTGCGCTCTGCTTGTATAATGCCACAAATAAATTGATCGGCTTTATCCACGTAATTGCTAATGTTCGCAGAATAACTGGCTTTATCCTGTTTAAGAATACAAATCTGCCATTTCTTGCCAGTCTGCTTTAAGTTCTTTATAGCTCTCTTGCATTTCTTGAAACAAGCCAACTTGAGGAAAATGCGCGTTTTTCTAATTGTTGAAGATCGTTTTGATAATCGGCTAAAGCGTTCGGGTAACCGTGCAGGGTACTGATCCATTTCATATATAAAAACGGTAGCTTTTGAAACGCAAAGAGCCTGATAAGTTTATCAGGCTAGCATCGGATTGGTTGCTCCACATAATGCCAAAAAGAGATGACACTAATCAGTGTAGCAAAGGCAATCATAATAAAGAAATAACGCCCGATGCGATAAGCAATCGAGTGTTTTAGATTGAGTAAGTACGCTACGCATTAGAGATTAGCGTTTTTAAGGTTTGAGCAATACTATCTTCACTATTTGGTCCGATAGTTTGTTTAGCTGCAGCTGAACATCGGTTTCAGAACCTGCCAGTGCAATTCCTAATCCGACCGCCTGTAACATAGAAATATCATTAAAAATTATCGCCAAAAGCAACAACCGCTTGCGGATCAATATTTTTCCATTTTTAACAATTCTAATAATCGCGTGCCTTTGCTATTACCAACAGCGGTAATATCAACTCTATCAACCCAAGACCATTCAGCACTAACCCGATCGGTCGGTAACGTTTCAACAAAAGCACGCATTTTTAGCTAAATCAGGATCACTAATCAGCACTTTCCAAACTGTTATACCTTTTATCAATTTGTTGTTGGAATTTTCTACTTGATGGACATCTGGGCGAACCGCTTCAGAGCAACTCACAACCCATTTTTGGAATTTGGTAAAATGTGGATTTAACTGTCTCATAGGTCATTGCATCACGAAAATAAACTGCTGTATGAATGCCCTGTGCTTGCGCGCGGTTAATTAGAGGAGGCAAGTGTAGGTGAAAGCGGATTGCCTGCTAATACTTTTTCTTGTTTAAAATCGTAAAGATAAGTGCCGTTACAACAAAACAACTGTGTATCTAAATCAATTTCTGCATAATAAGGTCGCACAGCCGTATGATGGCGTCCTGTCACAAAAAGACCTTAATGCCTTTAGCTCGCGCTTTCTCAATAGCTTCTTTGCTAGAAGCTAAAAATTGTAGCATTCGGAGAAAGTAAAGTGCCGTCAAGGGTCAAATGCGATAGCCTGATATTGCATAATATCGTTCCTTATTCTGATAGTTAACAAGAATAAAAAGGGCAGCTTTTTCGCTACCCTTCTCATTCTACTGAGTATTCAATACCCTGTAAATTATTTATTACCGTTGTTGTAAGCCGGAGTTTGGTAAAGTGGCGCTGGACCATTAGGACCTACAACGTTAGCACCTTCTTGTTGTGTTAACACGTTACCACTTGCAGAAATGATTACACGACGGTTAGGACGTAAACAATCTTTCTCTGCTTGACCTTTCCTACCTGCACAAGCTTTTAACTTTGGTTTTGCTTTTACCCGTGACCGATTGCTTCGAATTCAGCGTTCACGCCTTTGTTCGATCTAGCGGTTTTTCACGCGGTTAGCACGACGGTTAGATAAGTTCAAAGTTATATGCTACTGAACCCTAAACGGTCTGTATAACCTTCAATTTTTAACTTTTGCAGCACCAGAAGATTTTAATTGTTGACAACGTTATCAACCACTTCACGACCTTTCGCAGTTAAAAGTATCTTTATCGAAGTCGAATAAGAAGTCACCGCTTAAGTTAAATGAAGAGTTACCGTTGCAACCATTCGGGTACCAGAAGAAGCTTTGTGCGTTCATGTTTTTGTCAAATAAAATTTTGTGATGACAAATTTTGTGTACTGCCTTGCTCACGGTAGTTAAAACGTAATCCCATCTCACGCACGCCGTATAAACCTTCTTCAAAGTGTGGGCGACCAATTAGGTTATAGATTTGGTCTTTGTTCCTTTCACGTTCAATTTGACGCACATTTTCCCAGTTTGGCCATGAACCAAATTGTGAACCATCATGGTTAAATCTCAGATTCGGCAAATTTTAGGGAACACTGGGTTCTGCATGCTACCTTCATCTGTCACCTGCTTCTAAATTACTACAGCTGCGACGTACAGGTGCACTTGAAAGTAATAATCCACGAAAAACAGCTGTCATCGTTATTTATTCAACTTTATTTGAGTTCAAAACTTTTCAGCTCATCAGTTCTAGTCGAATCTGAGGGCTTTCAAATTCTACAACACTCTTTTTCTAATTCTAGTTTTATCTATGCATATTTATTAAACAATTACCTTTCAACCCGCAATTGTAAATTGCAGTTACCTTTGTATCATTTATGTCAAGTTTATAAACTAATTTAGCCTGTTTTTGAGGAAAAATCAGGGAAAAATCTGAGTATCAACATTAAACCAAATTGCATCAAATAATTGGCACAGGGCATTTTCCACCATCATTTTTAAATGCTGCCTGCTAATCTTTGATGCAAAAAGGCGAAAATCCCCTTCGAAAAGTTGGTTCAGGGAAATGCTGTCCCCAAGGGCTAGATTAGTTGTAATAATTCCGCAATGTCAGAGAAATCACCCGCTTGTAATTCACCATCTGTGTAAATAATCCCTTTAATTGTTCTGGCGTTAACATCTCATCAATCGTTTCATCAAACGACTTTTTGAAAAGCGCTTACATTCAGCTTGATGTATAGGTTAAACCAGCCGCCGTGGCATGCCCGCCAAACTTTAAAATCAGGTTTTGGATGTTGTGGAATCAATTCGTTCTAACACATCTCGCATATGCAATCCGTAATTGAACGGGCTGAGCCTTTTAAATATTCACTTTCATCCAGATTCTTGCACAACACAATAACTGACGATGAAATTGATCTTTAATACGGAGAGCTAAAAATACCACAACACCTTGATGCCAATCAGGTTGATAAAGCACTATGCCATGTACCTGTGCTTCTTGATTAAGTTGTGGTAATTTAGCACAAATGGCTAACGCTTCAGCCTTCATCTCTTGTTCAAAAGATTTTTCGGGTTTGATTTCAGTTCATCTAACTCTAAAGACGCTAATTGACGCCTAAATCCATATTGTCAGTTAATAACAACTCCACACCTAATGACATTTTCTAAACGTCCAGCAGCATTCAATCTAGGTGCACTGCAAAACCCAAATCACTTGCTTTGCAAAGAATCTAAACTCACGTTTTCCACCCCAATCAGATAGCCCGAGTGCCTGGACGACAATATCTCGCGCGAATTCTTGATCTTGTCGCCGAACTAAAATGCGGTTATTCTGATCTCGTGGCACAACATCAGCCACTGTTCCTAATGCAACAAGATCTAATAAATTCGCAATATTCGGTTCTTTTCCATTAGAATAAATTACACTCAGCATTTTGGCTCTTAATGCTATCATGACATAAAAAGTCACACCAACCCCAGCAAGTGATTTTAGACGGAAACTCACAATCAACTCAAATTAGGATTCACTATTGCATCTGCGTATGGGAAGCTGTTCTGCAGGTAAATGATGATCGGCAAACCAATACCTGAACGCTCGTGCGAGTTTTAATAGTGCAATGCCTTCCGTAGGAGAGAGATCATTATCCACCTGTCATCACTAAATCAGCCCTTTTGCTAATACTCATTTCTAGCAACCGCAACACTTAAAAGCCACGCCTTGCGAGAAAGTGATCCGGAATTAAATACGCTACATGCTTAAAACCAAAGCTGGCGTAAAGTTAATATCGCTAATGCCCGTCTGGTTGCACCATCTGCATCAAAAATCTCCTACAATGACAATACGTGTGTGTGTTTTGAAAAGCTCCTAAAAAGCAACTCAACTGCTTGCTCAATATTTGCTAGTCGCTTAGCAAGTAGGCGGGAAAGTATGACTAAAGCTCTTCAGGGATTTCACCCGCGACTTTGATATAAACGATTGAGTAATGGATGATCTGATAGGTGCGCAGTTGTCTGTCTAGCGCGTTGCTGAATAATAGGCTGCACAATGTTCTCTAAAATTTTCTGAGGAAAAGCGGTCTGATTTGCAAAAATTTTACAAAAATCAGACCGCTTGTGTCTATAAATGGAATATTTCTGTAAATTGGGGTTTATTCGCTTAACATTTTCGCTAATTCCCTTAGCGGCACATATCCCCTGATAACTTTCCCTTTATCCGTGACCATATATGGTGTACCGCACATACATTGAATCCCTAATCTATAATGTTTTTCTACTCAGATTTTGGGGTTTTTAACTCTTGGTAAGTTACCCGCTTCAGCATCTTCTATGCTTTTCATATGATCTTTTAGCTTGCAGTGCTTTCCCATTTGTTTTTGCTGTTTGAGTGTTTACGCCTGCACGAGGAAACGCTATGAAACGTAATGTAATCCTTCTTCGTTATAGCTTTTGACATCTTTCAAATGAAAATATATGGCAATAGTGGCAAGTAATATCCATAAAATACAGTTACAACATGTTTTTCCTTGTTTTTGCTGGATAAATAATTAGCTCTCATTACTTAACGCATTAAGGCTTGCCATTTGTGCTTTATGTGTAATATCAGTTGCTTTACCGTTTTTAATTAGAACGTTAAAATTACCTTGCAACATATTGACCATTCTCGCTAATGTGACTACTACCTTCATCTGAGGTTGCCAGCCCAAACCCCAGTAGTTAAGGATTCAGACAAATCGAACATCTGTTTGCTCTATCTAAGCTGCTTTTTACTGAAGCATCATCTGCCATCGCTGAGCCTGTGAATAATGATAAGGCTAATAAGGCAATTTTGGTCTTTTTCATTTAATTTTCCTATTTTCAATTAAAGTTTGTTTCGGCTTCCACGCTTTTCGCGCGTTCTAGAAGTTTTACGTTCTTTTGCTTTCCGATTCCGGTTCCAGATCGGTAATTTTAACAGTCATCGGGTTAACTGGACGTCCGTTACTGGGAATTATAGTATGGTGGCCCTGTTGAGCTGCCTGGTTTTCTGAAAGCGCTACGCTCTCACTGACTGCCCCAGCGCTCGACAAGCGGTTTACTCGCGCATATAAACAGTCGTAATATGTCCATGGCGAACTCTAATGTAACGCCCCGCGCCTCGGGCTTGGAATGCCACATGTTCAACTACCCCATCTAGGTGCGATAACGGTGTACCCGGTTGGCACGCCAAAGTCCACTCCATTATGCGGGCGAACGTCGCTTAGTAATTGGGTGTAGTCGTCTTGGGTTATATGGGTGAAGACACGCGTGCATTAAATAAAAGTGAATTCGCGAAAATCCTCGGCTTAAAGTTTCCCCGTGTGAGCTATAATAACGTCCATTATCCGCTTTGAATTGCATATGGCTCGTTAGAAACCAAAATCCTTCCATTTCCTAAATCAGTCACAGTGTGTTGATATATCCTCGCTTTTCACCAAAATAGCAAAACGATCTCCTCAGTGTATAGTTGCAATTTGTGACGTAATCCGACCGCTAGTTGGTTAATTTGGCGATCCGATAGCCCAACATCTTTTAAGCTAGACGCAAAACTGCCTGAATCACACCCGACGAACACATCTTGACGCCATACCCCTGCTTTCCTATCTTTTGATAAGCAAAGCTACCGTACTTTGGCGTTCGTAAATACGTTCTTCTTTTCGAAACCAACCAGTTCATATATTCTAGTTCGCCGTGTTTATCCAACACCCAATAAAATTGCTGTCCGGGCTCCAAATTCCTCAAGTGAAGGAGATATTGGCGGATTAAGGCTTTAGCAACAGAATTACCTAAACCAGATTGTTCTAACACGCCTTTTAATTTTATCGCTTGGTAACCGTGACAGCTAAATTGGTTCCTGAATGCGTAGCGCTTCATCGGCACATCTAGCAAATCTTCAATTACTCCGCTTCTGCTGGTAGTTTTTCTGTGGGGTTTATCATCTGTTTTCGCAGTTTCATCGCCTTCTTCTGCATCATCTTCAGAAGCTAATTCACATCACAAGAAGTCTTCATTTTGATCTTTCTTTACCCATGCTTTCAGACCTCCTCTCTTTCATCTGCTTCCTGTCTTCTCCTGGCTCGTTTTGATTGCGCCGTTTGTATTTCGCGTTCGCCCGTGACTGCTCTGACTCCGTTGGCGCTCTGTTTACTGTCGCTTTGAGTCTGCTTGTCTGAGCCTGAGCTGCTGCCGCAAAGCCTGCTCTCTCGCGCGCGACATGCTCTGCTGCTCAGGCTCACTATCTGGCGCTTTGATTATTTCACAGTGCAAAGTAAAACTACGATGTTACAACAGGCATCGCAGAAAGAAACAAGATCACTTTTTAAGCGATCTTCCTGATCCTGGCCAAAATAACGCGCGCAAAAGATATCCAATTTCTTTTCTTTACTGCTAAATGATTGACACAAAACCGTGGGCTCAAAATTCATTTCTTGTCATTTTAACGTCCAAACTAATTGATGAGGATTTTCTCATTTCTATGATATGCAAATTTCCAAACTCACGCCTATTTCATCAGATTACTCCATGCATGGAGAACTGCTGGTTCAACTCACAGCATATTGATCAGCGTCTCTTTAATGGCAACACCATGCATTGTCAAAACATCAATCTTGCCATTTATCCAAATTCATCACAACCCATTGTTGGCCTCAATGCGGTGGTAAATCAACCTTGCTTACAGGCTGTGGAGTTCATCACGCCGCAAAGGCAGCGTTATTCATCAAAGCGCTAAAACCGGCTGTGTCTTCAGAAATTTACATCTGATCATTTCAATGCTGACAGAATCAGCATAAGTTTTTATCATCGCCCAAATTGAAAACACTGAAATGTTTATTCAAGATGCCTTAATTACTGATTACGCACAACTGAAAAGGCATGCAAAACCTTCAGTGGAGAAATACAGCGTACCTTAGCACGCGATTTTAACGACCACAACTATTAGTACTTGATGAACCAACGGGCGTCGATATTACAGGCAAACGGAATCCCATCAACCACAAATCATGTACCCAGAAGCTGGTTAAATTGCGCAATTTAATGGTTCTCAATGACGAACATCGCAATGGTCATACTGATGAGGCATTATGTAAACAAATATTCTGTTAAAAGTGGGTTCTCCAGAATGATTACCAATGATCTGCATTTTATCTATCAATATAATGCCAATCGGTGAAGAACGTAGCTTTAGCCCACTACAATCACCGGTGAATTTCAGGCCATGATATCTGTAGTGGTGTTTATTGCGTGGAAATAAAGCATAACAAGGGTTAAATTTTTCCAATATTTCGTTAATTTCTATAAATGAGTTAAAGGAGAAGTACTTTTTTTGTTGTTTTTTCGTATAAAAAAATTCAAAAAAAATCTGACTTAGCTCACATTATTACTTTTTGTTTTCGGGAGCATGCGCCCATCTCCCAAACAGGTTAGGTTCATATGCGTGCCAGCCATAAAACTTTGATGATTGGTTAGCTAGTCTTTCCATTTGTGTGTTAAACCAGTCCTATATTTTGAAGAAATCTATGAACAATATTTAGACGATCCTACCCAGTTGGACCTCTCATGGTGCCGTTTTAATAGTTTCTCGACAACCTCAGTGGTTGAACAACCCCACTCGTTCTGATTATTTCGGAAATAGCCTGCATGAAAACATTCAGAACGATAATAAGAGCGGACTCCAGACGCAGGTACGCCAAGTGCGCCATTGCATGTGGATTAACGCCTATCGTTTCCCGTGGCTATACGCAGCAAATCTTGATCCATTAGGTTATGGCCGTTGAAAACCCCAGCGTGCTGGAATTAGACTATCAGCTTATGGCTTTAAAGGAGTGTAGATCCTCAATGAAACCGCACCGTTGAAATATACGGCGGCAAAGATAATTGCGTGAAATTAGGGGTGAACTCACGGGAAGCGTTAAAAAGAAAACCTGGCTTTGTTCACCAATCGCGCGCTCAAGATATGGAAATACGTAACTGGTTGCAGCAATCGTCCCGTCAATAACAAACCCCGGCATTAACATAAAGCGGCAGCAAACCGTCAGTGAGCCAACCAGATATTGAAATCGCGGCACAGTGAAATTCTGGCAAAATGTTTCTTAGAGGCCTGATGCCTTGCCCAATTATGAAGATTATCCGCGCAATGTTCTATACTAAAGATATCGTTGAATACACCGTGGTTGTTTAAATATACATAACGGCTAGGTGCAACGCCCGGAGAATTTATAATCGCCGTAAATATGCAGCGATAATCGTACTGGCGATGTGGAAGATCACCAAGGCTTTCGGATTTGCGGTTGATGACAAACGCGTACACCTTACCCTTGCCTTTTAACCCATCCACGGAAATTGTAAGCCCTGTGGTTGAAGGTGGCGTGTTTCGCCAAGAACGTGCATAGGCGAGCAAAGAATTGAGAAGGCATCACGCATGGCGATTCTGCCATTACGGGCAAGGTGTTTACGAACAATGCGCGGGTTATCGTGTTGGTGGTGCATGATTCGAACTGGTGATCACCAAATTGGTTTCTAATACTGACTCTCTAATCCGAACGACACCTGTTCCAACCGAATTCCAGTACCGATATTGCGAAATGATCCAAGCACCAATTATTCATGTTACCCATAGACTCAGGTGCTAGCGCATTTGGTGGTGCAGGCGACGCAAAATTCAAACGAGATATCAATTCCCATTTCATATCGTCGTCGCGGCGCCATGGCCGAAGCCGATGAACCATTAGCAACTCAACCTATGATGGCAGCATCATTAAAAAAAACATTCAACGCCACGTGTAAAGTTTGGCGCAGATCGCGCTTACGCAGAAGGTACCAAACTGGACAGCCACCGAGATGATACGAATAACTCACCGCGATGCTCTTTAGATAGCGGCGAATGCCAGCCTGGTTCATGTTCGAAGGCGGCTGTGCAGATTGCCAATACCTTAACTACGACTGGATCATGGAATATGAAAATGATTCCCTGTGATCGCTTTACCACTTTTAAAACGTGGTTTCGAACATTCCGAAAATGCAAAGCACATTCTCGTGTTGAAAAATCCTATAGATCGTAAAGAGACTAATGATGGTAAAAATTGCTCGATTGGGCATGGTTGAAACATAGTGTGGCGCATCTCATTAGATGAAGGTACTCCATGTACGTATTTCAGGGTAAGATGCTGGCCGTGGTACATTCTTCCACTGCCATGCTGTGAAGTCTGAGTAATCAAAATGATGGTACAGGCTTTGTACCATTAACTCATTTATAAGCAATCCAAGGTCGTCAAGTATGGGACTTCAGTGTTGTACTGTATTTGAATATGGTTTCAACCACTGATCCCGAAAACCTTTAACTATTTCCGGAAGCTCTAATCATAATTTTACACTTGCACACCAGGATTGACCAACTTATTAACGGCGAATAAATAAGCAGAATAAAAGCCGAACACAGCATACTCATTAATGCCATGAAGGACAAGGCCCTGGAGCACTCTCTGCTCGTCTTGAATGCCACTTACAACTTTGTGCTGAACAAAAGATTCAGGTCTGTATCCTGAGTACACTCGTACAGGTTTACCAGTATGTTACGTCATAAGCATTACGCGCAAACTGCAATGTCCATTAGTTGCGATTTCTCCAAAATCATTATTACGCACCATTAGCTTTGTTTCCATGTTTAGATAAGAACTGGACTGATGGGTGGCCCAAAATGATTAAGGAAATCTGATGAAATTAACCCCAAAGCAGTGAAACGCGTTATTCTTTGTTCAGGTAAAGTCTATTACGACTTTCTACTTGAAGAGCGCTGCAAAAATAATCAAACCGACATTAAGATTATTCGTAATGAATAACCTTATCCATTCCTTTATAATTGATATGGCAAAAGTGCTTTGAAACTTTATATGCATAGTTATAGATTTGCTTGGTGCCAAGAGAAGAACTATTAACCATATGTATTAGAAAATATAACTTTGAAGCTTCTATTCCAAAAGGCGCTTCATTGACTTTAGCCAGCCGCCCTGCATCAGCATCACCAGCGTGGTTACGGTTTCACGCAGCAATCAGCAACAACGTGAAATCATTAGAAAAAGTTATTAAGTTTATAATCGCATAACGATTGATGACAACTG
>BNJS01001725.1_pt1 | contig 53830 bp, 81 predicted proteins | sample 8540461 | NCBI WGS metagenome assembly BNJS01 (sample SAMD00202454, study PRJDB9452) | human saliva metagenome | isolation source: human saliva | place: Japan
GCACCGGGTTCCCATTACCAGACGGACCTACAGACTTCCAGGTAGTCGGAGGAAAATTTGTCTGCTTCGACGCGTTAATTTCACCCCAACTCAACTGGAATGTGGGCTGGTGGTGGCTTCACCAAGATCAAATGCTCAGAATCAACCAAGGGAATCGAACGAAGGCGGCGTCGTATCGTGAGTTTTGCAAAGTCCAACGTAAGGGTAGGCAATTCTTTCCAAGCAGGTGACAAAGGAAAACACCTCACATCAAGCTGGTTCGCGCCTCACATTTGCGCCCACACCGCACCCCGAACCCTGGGTACGGCCTCATACATAGCTGGTGCTGGCGGGTTTCCCGGTATCCAGGTGTGGTTGGAAATGGCCTCTGCCGCGCCAGAATGAAAACCCGGTCTGCGCACACCCATATGCTGGCGTTCTGCGTGGCCCTACCATCGCCGGATTCCTCTCATTGCAGGACATTTCCTCCCGGCTCAAGGACATTCCGGCTGAACATCGCCTGATGAAGTGCAAAACCACCATAAGGTGTCCTGCCTGCCTCGAAACGGCTGGCCCCACACCGGAAACCAACAAGCAGGTCCGCCAAGTTCTGGAGGTGGTAACACCGAACCTGTCGGTACGGCGGCCAAGCATCTGTCATTTCGCGTCACGGCTGTGCCTCTGTTCGTGTCCATCGTCCTGACCCAACGTGTGGACTGCCAGGCCTACCATACTGGCGCTCATCCTCCTGGTGGTGAACTTTATTGCCCTGCAGGCTGGCTAAACAATGTACAAACAACGACTACCACCGCCACGCAAACCATCTCGTGTATAAATTCATAAGGAGCGAACATGAACTCGCCTCTTGACGTCGGTGAATGGTTCCGCGCCGAGGCCGAAACTCACCGCGACAAGGTGGCAGCCCGACCGCAGCGTGCACACCCGGCGTACATCCGAACAGAGCTTCACATACCCCTGGCCATAATCGCCTGTGCCGGTTGGCGCTTGCTCGCCTCGTGCGCACTCGACGACACCACCGCGGTCCAGGGCGACCGCCACCGGTGGGTGGCATCTCCAGCGGCCTCTTCGCCATCCATAACGTCGGCTGGTCCGTGGGCATGCTCATGCAAGAAACCACCCCACTCGCTCATGCTGCAACGGCCTTTTTCAACTGCCTGAGGCGGAGCTGCTGCCCCTGCCCGTAGTAGTAGAGAGACCGAACAGCTGCGTCGAAAAGCTGTCTCGTCACCGGAGGCCTCTTTACGGACGTCAGACCTCACGGCCCGCCAAGGCCAACTCATATAGCCAGCAGTCGGATCTCGCAACGGCGCCGGAAACCACCTCAGACCGCCCCTGCCGCACCCGGCCCGACATAGCCGAAGGTGCACCGTGACCAGCCATCGACGGTCGCGTCATCACCCACGCACCCTCTCGCGGAAAAACACCGCTACTTTGGGATGCTGCCAGGACCATTCCTCGATTCGCTCACCGTCGCCCAAAACCTCCGACTCGCGGCCCGGCGACCCCACTCGAAGCCCTCGATGACCTCGGCGGGATGCGTCGTCCACGACCTGACCAGCAAACTGGGCGAACAATGGGAGGCGTTGGGCTGTCCGGTGGGCAATGGCAGCGACTATCACTGGCCCGGCTGCGCTGCGCAACCCCGGATGATTTCCTGACGAGCCCACCAGCTCTATCGACGCCTGCACGGTGAGATGGAGATTTTGCGGAACTGCGACGCATCAGCGGCAACAAAATCGTGATCGTGGTATCCCACCGGGCATCCACCCCTGCGGATGATGGACAAAATCTATTTCCCGTCGAACGGCCGCATCACCGAATCCGGCACTTTGACGAGCCTCCCATGCCAGGGGGCGAGTTCACGGAATTATTTACCTCCCAGATCGAAGGTGTGGCTGGCGCGGCAGACCCGGCCGGATCGGTGGGAAAAACGAGCAGCCTGGCTGACTTGGGGAATCCAAGCGATTCAAGTGATTTGAGCACTGGAAGATCTGACTGGCCTCACCTGGTTGACACCGGCGGGTTCTGCAGGTTGAGCTGCGTGTTTGCTTTTAGCTGGGGTTCCGGCTCGGGAAATTTCTTCCCGAAGAACTGGAGCGGGCTGGTTGGAACTCTAGCCAGCAAAAAGCCCTGCTTGGTCAGCTGCAAGAGTGCTGAGCTTGGTGTTCTGTGATGTCTCTTGTTGGCCCAGGAGGAATGCTGACCGGAATTGAAATCAAGCTAGAACAAAGCCCGCATGGGTCACGGAGTATTCGGGTGTATCTAAGCTGGGTTCCGGTTTGTAGCGTCCTCAAATGCGTGCCTTTGAAGTGGAAACCCAAGCTTAGAGGATATGCAAGGGTCGTGGAGAGTCTGTGTAGATGGCCGGTTTCATGTTTGAGCTGCTGCGTGTTTGCTTTAGCTGGGTCCTGGTTTTTGGGAGATTGTTCCTGGGGAAACTGGGAGGTTGGTCGGAATCCCCAGCTAAAGCAAAAGCCCTGTTGCTGGGTCTGTGGGCTTGGGTTTGATTTGTAGCCGATGGTTTCCTGGGCGTAGGTCTTGGCTGGATGTGGGAGTCGGCTGTAGATGTGGTAAATGGCAGCAGGTTTTCGCTTGGTGGGCTGTAGTCTGTTTGCTGGTCTGAACTACTTGTTGGGGTGCGGAACCCAAGCTAAAACAAAGCCGGAGCTGATCGGGGATTGGTCGATTCCCGCTGTGTGCGAGCTTTGGTTTCGTTTGATGCCGCTTGGTCCAGGGAATGTTGGTCGAAAATTGAAAACCCATGCTTAGATATGCTGCAAGGGTCGTGGGGGTAGTCGGTATGGCTCTGGTTGAGCAGTGTTTGCTTTAGCTTTGGGTTCCGGCTCAGAGGATCTTCCTGGGAAACTGAGGGAAGTGCAAACTGAACCCCAGCTGAAGTAAAAGCCCCGCTTTGGCGGACTGGGGCCACAGGGTGGGCAAAAAACTCTCCGTCGACTGGATCGACCGCCCAACCTAGTTGCTAGCTAAAGCCGGCGGGCTAGCCACCGGGAGGACGCTCGCAGCGGGAGGGGTTAGACCGACGTGCGGGCAACCAGCCGTGGCCAGCTGCGCGCCACCCGAGAAGCAGCAGGCCGGACATAGTGGTCGCCACAATAATGAACGAAATGGGAACTGCCGCATGTCGCGCCGCCCAAATCGCTGCCGGTCGAGCACGGTGACCAGCCACACATCACACCATAACGGATGGCACTGTCGCCTCGCGCCCCGAGCGCAACCGTGGCAATCCTAGTCCCCACCAGGGAGCCTATGGCAAACGGCCAGAACGTGTCCGCAATCTAAGCGAGCCCTAAACCACCGTGGGCGGCCCGGCAGCACCGCGAACACCAGTACCGCAATAATGTCCGTCATCAACGCTTTTCATGAACTCATACTTCCTACATGCATGCCACCGCGGGCAACGGAAATAAAATATGTCACCCACCCAATGATCGTAATCAATGCAAAGGAAATAATCCGGTAAACGAACACCACACCAAACGCCGACGAAGCTGTCATGCCCACTCGCGACCAGGTTGCCGGTCAGCGGCCGCCCCACTGGCCCTAGACCCGCGGGCGTGATCTGCCGCGCCCACGATTTTTCGCAGTGACAAACGCCAACACCACACCCAGCACCGTTGTGTTGTCACCGCCCGAAAACCCCGTAGCACATCCGCCACGGCCTGTGACGCAGAGCCAGACCGCCACAATGTCGAACACCCAATCATGAGCGACAGGAGGGTAACCCAGCTGAATTTGCCGGGAGTGAGCGATACCGCGTCAAGCTGCCCGAAATGCTCGTCAATGCTGTCCAGGATTTTTGTTAGCGCCGGCGCACAACTCTACCGGCCCGGGACAATGACCGCCACCACAAAACCGTTTTGCCGGCTCCGGGTGATCTGTGACCCATCACACCAGCGACGCTGCAGGCCCCAGCATGATCGCCGCTGACCCCAGCATGGGCCACAGGCTGAAATCCGCCCCGAAGAAAAACACCGAAATCAGCCCCAGTGCACTCAGCCACACCGTGACAGCGCAGCCGACACCACAATAAAACCAGGAGGAAACCAGCACGTTGGACCCCCAATTGCGCATGGTGAAACTGATACACTCGCCGATGCAAGGCCGCACCCCGGGAAACGTCGCTGACCAGGAGTTCAAGCGATAAACGTGAGCTGAAGCGTGTCCCTGCAAGAGCGCACGCTGGCGCCACCAGCGTTGAGCAGCGTGTGCATGACCCGGCCATGACCACCATGGAGGCAACCACCGCGAGGAACGCGAGCACCAGACCGGTGGGTTTTGGCGCCTAAACTTCCTGTAACCGGTGGCGAGAAACGGCATCTTGTCGCGCAGCAGCAGGGCCGCGATCCCCATGATGACCAGCGGTCCGAGGAATCGCACCCAGTTTTTCCAGCTGGTGCCGGTCTTGGGGCTCGCGGATTTTCGTGGCTGACGGTCAAGAAGGTCCTTTCTGTGGTGTTGGTGGTGCTATTCTCGGATTCTAAACGTTTGAGCAGTTCCGCGAAGGGCACCTGGTTTTGTGCTGCGGCAGGGGTGGTGGGGGAGAAGTGCTGGCGGGCGCTCGTTGTTAGTTGTGCGAGGCTTATCGAAAACGCTGCGGCGGCAAGTCCCTGTTGCCAACTCTATCGTTTCTTCCCGCCGCGGATGTTGGTTGCTTTCTGATTGCTTGACGACGCCCGGTCCCGCCTCTATTTGGAACACCAGCACGGGAGTCCTGTTTGGGAATATTTGTTCGAGGTCGGCGCACCGGCCTGCTGGCCTGACCGGCCGCTGAGGTCGGGCAACCTGTGGTGTTTGGGGTGCTCGCCCCTGGGAAACCCGATGCCCCAGCGCCCCGCGCGGCGGATTTCACCTGCATGGGGTGCTCACCAATTGTCGTCTTCAGCAGGTGCATCACTGCCGGGACCAGCATCATTCGGATGATGGTGGCGTCGAAAAGCAGGGCGAAGATCATGCCGAAGGCAATGTATTTCATCACTGACAATGTCGTGAAAACCCGAACGCCCCGCACACCACAATCATGATAATGGCTGCCGCACTGATAATGCCGCCGGTGGGCGGTGCTGAATTTGATGGCAACGTCGGTGGCGGCGGCGATGCTCGCGCGCTTCCACCATGCGCGACACCAGGAACACCCTCATAGTCGGTGGACAGCCCATAAATGATTGCCACGATGAGGCACCAGCACCGGGCCTGCATGAGGGGGCCTGGGGTGGCCGAACAGGTTTGCGCCCACACCATCGACGAACATCCAGGTGAGTAGCCCAACTGGTGGCGCCCATGCTCAGCAGCGCCACGATGACCGCTTTGCCGGCAGCACGAGTGAGCCAAACACCAGGCCATGAGCAGCAGGTTGCGAGCATAATATAGAAACTCATCAACGGCAGCTTGTCGAATAAAGCTTCGATAGATTCGATTTCGCGGGCCGGGTGCCGCCAATGTATACCTTTACTCCGGGTGGTGGCTCTATCGCCCGGAGCTGGTCGACAACCGACTGGTTATCGGCCCGATCCACGATTCCCGCCGACAACACCGTGATGCCATCCTTTGTGGCGGAGGTGGGGGTGAACCGCCCGGTTAGGCCTCACCTGTGCGGCCTGTTGGTACACCTGCGTACGAGTTGACTGCTGTGTCGGCGTTGGTGACCACCAGTTTGATGGGTTCCGTGCGGAATTCGGGAAATTCTCGATCGAACGTGCTTTGCGCCGCGCGTACCTCATTGGTGGGCGGCAGGTAGGTTTCGTTGATACCGCCGAATTCTACGCCGCCGATCGGGAGGGCCAACAACAGTGAGACCGCCGACACAGCGCAGGTCACCCATACCGCGTGCCGCATCGACCGTTCGGCAGCCGATACCACCAGGTTTCGCTGGAGCTTTTCGATCCCTTCGACGCTGCGCGGCTGGCGCGGCTGCGGCAGCGTGGAGCGGGAATGCCCACGCCTCCCGGCCGGGCCACTTTGCCTGCCCCTGACCCAAAGCACGGGCAACCACTCCCCGTTACCCCGCCCACCTGCTGGCGCACCATGAACTTTATCAACATTGCAGCCCAAGCAGGCTACAAATAATGCCGGCAGCATGGTCACCGACAGGATCTGCTGCCAACCCCACGGCGCTGATCGCCCCGTACGCCACCGGATTTCAAAAACGCCTGCGGAAACACCAACAACCCGGATAGGGCCACCGCCACCATGGCGGCGGAAAACACCACTGTCTTGCCTGCAGTGCCGGTGGCACGCCTGACCGCGGTGCGCACGATCCTGTCCGCCACCCCGGTTGAGTTCTTCCTGAAACTGACACCATAAACAGCCCATAGTCGATGGCTAACCCTCAGCCCCCAGGAGGGTCACCACCGAGGCAAACACATTGACCTGCGGAACCCGGCCAGTATTGACAGCATCCCCAGGGAACCAACGATGGACAGGCCACCCACGATCAGCGGCATACAGGCCGCCACCAGGGACCCAAACACCACAAGAAGCAGCACGCCACCGCTGGTAGTGCGTAGAATCTCGGCCCGCCTAATATCCCTGGCTCATGCCCTCATCCAGGGCATCCGCCACGGCCGTGGCCCCCGCTATCTGCGTGGATACCCCCGGAAACATCCTGCTCGCCCCCGCGAGTTGGACTTCGATGGCACGGAAGTCCTTCAGGGTTTGGTCGCCGTCCCCTTTCAGTGCGATTGCGGCGAAGGCGGTGCGTTTGTCCTGGCTGATGAGCCGGTCGACCCGCTTGTCGAAATAGCTAGTGATGTGGTCGATTTGGTCGGGGTGGTTAGCCAGTAGGTTGGTCAGGTATTCCTGGATGGCCACAAACTGTGGCGACTCGTCAATGGTGCCGGTTTCGGCGGTGAACAGCAGGATGACGTCACCATTATTGTCACGGCCGAATGTTCGCGTTTCGATGGTGGCGGCGGTTGTGGAGTCGGAGTTGGGATCATCCCACCCCTCTTGGCTCATGCGGTCCGAAAGCCGCATCCCAAAGGTGAGGTAGAGCAAGATGATGACGGCAACAACTACGATTGGTACAACACGTCGGTGCTGGTAGGCGAATTCACCCCAGCGAGAAAACATGGTGACAACATCCCTTCTACCGGTCGTGCCTGTCTACTTGTCGGACAGCAACATGGACAGCGGTCGGAATGGCTGCAGCCAGGCCCCGGTTGCCGGCAGATTATCCAGGCTGATGCGCGGCAGCGGCTCCCGGAACACGCCGGGGATTTCCTCCAGGTCCACGAATGTGAAGGTGTCGGAGTTCACCGCCCAACTGGTGTGTTCGTGGAATCCCAAGATGGTGACTCGATGCCTTCGTCGGCAAGCTCGGTGAGGAGTTCCCTGAAGTTTTGCCCATCCGCGCTGGCCACGATAATGCCGCGCAGCACACCTTCGGCATGGCGGTGACGAATGCGCCACCATGTCCGGGTCGACGTCGGTGTCCTCGGTGAGCTTGGGCTTGGCGAACACCGCGAACCCGACATTGCGCAGCGCCTCCACCCACGGCCGGATGGCATCGGTGCCGCTTGGGGCCACATTGGTGAACACGGTGGCTTCGGCGGTGATGCGGACCCCGGTGGGTGTGCTAATTCGCCCGCGCGGCCCAGCACCCACCTGCCGATGGCGTCAAACCGGGGTCGGTGGGCTGCGGTGGGTCGGCCACCCAAAATGGCGCCCAACCCCATGTCGATATTGGGGGCATCCCACACCAACAGGAGTGTGTCGTCGCCCATTGGCTCGGGGGTTTCGGCCATGGATCGTGCCGCGGGCGGGGTTCCCGGATAAAACGATCTCGAACTCAGCGTACGCTCCATAGGAATTCGGTGATGGTGTGGTCTTGGTCTAAACCCTTGCCCTCAAACTTAGTGATGACCTGCCGGTCGGTTAATTGCGGGCAGTCCGGCCAGGGCCACCCCATGTATTCCAGCTGTGGTTCCACCTCGGCGAGTTCGGCAATCCACGCAGCATAATCGGCATGATCGGTGGCGACGTGCAATACCCCACCGGGTTTGAGCCGGCTAGCGATGAGGTTTAAGACGCCGGATTGAATGATGCGACGTTTGTGGTGTCGAGCCTTGGGCCACGGGTCTGGGAAGAAAATACGGACACCATCCACAGTACCTGGTTCGAACATGCGAGTGAGTACTTCTACGCCGTCGCCGCTAATCATGCGAATGTTAGTGATGTTCTCCCGCACGATGGCGCCCAGGAGTTTCGCCAGTCCAGACTTATACAGCTCCACGGCAATGATATTTGTGTCGGCCTCGTGCGGCGCCATGGCAGCGGTCGAGGTGCCGGTGCCAGAGCCGATTTCTACAATGGTTTTTCGCCCCACTACGCCCAAACCAGTCGTCGATGTCGATAATCCGATCGGCGAGCGTGGTGCCGAGCGTGGCCAACACTCGTCCCAGCGGGCGGCCTGATTGTCGGTAAGCGACCCGCGCCGAAAGCTGACGCCGCTGAGTCGGAGGTAGTCCAGATCGTTATGAAAAAGCTCATTGAAGTCGGTTTGTTGCGGTCTATTCATGCTGGTTTCCTGTCGGTAATCGGTAGGACTCTGAGAGTAGTGGGGGTGAAGAAATGGCGCTAACTGGCACTGCCGGATCGTCACTGCTTTGTCGACGACGGACCCGCGGTGTGAAAATGACCGAAAAATCATGCCAATCTGTTTAGGGAATGAAAATGTGCTGTTTCGTGGGTATTGAACCCCCGAAAGGGGCGAACGTCGACAAGCGAAAAAAGTTATTTCCGCTGGACAGGGCCCATTATGGCATAAATGGTTGTGATAAACCCACGGAATTATGACATTGGTCTCACCAGACCCGCCTACCTGGGGGTGATTTGGTCGCTACTGTTGAAAACGGAACCAAATATGACAGGAGGATTTAATGTCCAAAGTGGAAATCCCGGGACTTGTAGGCGAGGCTCCCACCAAGAATGAAGCATTGTTGCATTGGATTGCTGATGCTGCGAAATTACTCACGCCTGACGAGGTGGTCTTTGCCGACGGTTCACGAGAAGAATGGGACCGTGTTTCCCAAAAGTTAGTGGATTCCGGAACCCTCATTCGTCTGAACGACGAAAAGCGCCCCCAATCTGTTCCTGGCCCGCCCAACCCTCTGACGTGGCTCGGGTCGAATCACGGACATTCATTTGCTCCGCTACCGAAGAAGGCGCCGGCCCCACCAACCACTGGGTTGACCCGGACAAAATGAAAGCGGAAATGACCGAACATTTCCGGGGCAGTATGCGGGGACGCACCATGTATGTGGTGCCGTTTGGCATGGGGCCGCTTGATAGCGACGACCCCAAGATCGGTGTGCAGCTGACGGACTCCGAATATGTGGTCATGTCCATGCGCATCATGACCCGCATGGGTCAGGCCGCGCTCGACCGTTTGGGTGATGGCGAATTCGTGCGTTGCCTCCACTCCGTGGGGTACCCCCTAGAGCCGGGCCAAAAGGATGTGACATGGCCCTGCAATGACACCAAGTACATTACCCACTTCCCAGAGACCAAAGAGATTTGGTCCTATGGTTCCGGCTATGGCGGCAATGCCATCCTGGCTAAGAAGTGCTTTGCCCTGCGTATCGCCTCCATTATGGCTAGGGAAGAAGGCTGGATGGCGGAGCACATGCTCATCCTGAAGCTCACCTCTCCTGAGGGTAAGAGCTATGGTGTGGCAGCAGCCTTCCCATCTGCATGCGGCAAGACGAACCTCGCCATGATTACCCCCACCATTCCCGGCTGGAAGGCCGAAGTGGTGGGCGACGACATCGCCTGGATGCACCTGCGGGCGGATGGTCTGTACGCCATCAACCCCGAAAACGGATTCTTCGGTGTGGCCCCCGGTACGAACTACGATTCGAACCCCATTGCCATGCGCACCATGGAACCGGGCAACACCATGTTCACCAACGTTGCCATGACCGACGATGGCGACATTTGGTGGGAAGGCATGACCAAGGAAAAGCCAGCTCACCTCATCGACTGGCATGGCAATGACTGGACCCCTGAATCCGATACTGATGCCGCTCACCCGAACTCCCGCTATGCGGTCCCGATTGAACAATGCCCGATCGTCGCACCCGAGTTCGAAGACGCTCACGGCATTAAGATCGACGCCATTCTGTTCGGTGGTCGCCGCCCTGACACCGTGCCGCTGGTGACGGAATCTTTCAGCTGGAAACCACGGCACTATGATCGGCTTCTGCTGTCCTCCGGCCAGACGGCCGCCGCCGAAGGCGAGGTTGGCGCCCTGCGCCACGACCCCATGGCCATGCTGCCATTTATCGGCTACAACGCCGGTGAATACCTCCAGCACTGGGTGGACATGGGCAAGAAGGGCGGCGACAAGATGCCCAAGGTCTTCCTGGTCAACTGGTTCCGTCGCGGTGACGACGGTCGGTTCCTGTGGCCGGGCTTCGGTGATAACAGCCGCGTGCTGAAGTGGATTGTGGATCGCATCGAAGGTCGGGTTGAAGCCAACAAGACCGTGGTCGGCAACACCGCTCGTGCCGAGGACCTGGACCTGAGCGGCATTGATGCCCCGCTGGCCGACGTGGAAGAGGCCTTGAGTGCCCCCGCGAAGGATTGGGCGAAAGACCTTGACGACAATGAGGCCTATCTGAAGTTCCTTGGCGACAAAGTGCCGTCCGAGGTTCACGAGGAGTTCGCTGCCCTGCGCAAGCGCATTGAGGACGCCCTCTAACCCCTAATCAACCCACTAACCCGGTCCCGTTCGCTTTCTCGCGGCGGGGCCGGCTTTTTGGTGTCTGAGCTCTGGTGGGCCGGTAGCCCGGCGGTTTGGCGGGCCACCAGGCTGGCGGGTCGGTGGGTCGGTTTTCTGGGGTTGAGCTGCGTGTTTTTGCTTTAGCTTGGGTTCTGGTTTTTGGGGAGTTTTCTTCCTGGGGATATTGGAGTGGCTGGTTGGAACCCCAGCTAAAGCAAAGCCCTGTTTGGTGGGCTGCAAGAGTGCTGAGTTTGGGTTCTGATTCTGTGGGTGGATCTGGACCGTTGATGGAGGGAATTCTAGCTAAAGGGGCTGGTGTCAGGCCGGGATCTGACTGCAGGTGTTCTAAGCTTGGTTTCTGTTTGGTGTGTCTTGTTGTCCCAGGGGAATGTTGGCCTGAAATGAGAGTCCAAGCTAGAACGCCTGATATCTTCACTCCGGCCTGTGGCAGTATAAGTTCTAAGCTTGGGTTCCGGGGTTTTCGGTGCTCTAAATTGTGGCTTTTGGAGTGGAATCTAAGCTTAGAGGATGTGTGGTAAGGGCTGTGGAGGGCTTGGGTGGTATAGCTGGTTTCCCTTGGTTGATCTGCGTGTTTGCTTTTAGCTTGGGTTCTGGTTTTGGGGAGTTTTCTGCCTGGGTAAACTGAAGTTGCTAAACGGAATCCCAGCTAAAAGCAAATGCCCCTGCTTGGTGGGCTGTATATGTTCTAGGGCTTCAGTTCTGGGTTTGTGGTGGGGGTGTTTCTCGGGCGTAAGGTTTTGGCTGGATGTGAAGTCGAGCTTAGGGATGTGCAGCAATAGGTGGGTGGGTTTTCCTGGTTAGGCTGGGCCCATTCGCTTAGCTTGGATTCTCCACCCAACAGGTGGAATCAGGCCGTCAACAGACGGAACCCCAGCTAACGCGAAACTGATGTTAGGTCGGGAGGCTGACCGGGTTCTAGCTGCAGGTGTTCTAAGCTTGGTTTCTGTTTGGTGTGTCTTGTTGTCCCAGGGTGAATGTTGGTCTGAAATTGAAACCCAAGCTAGAGGATGCGACAGGGCTGTGGGGAGATCAGGCGACTGTCCGGTTTCCTTGGTTGAGCTGCGTGTTTGCTTTAGCTGGGGTTCTGGTTTTTCGGAGTTTGCTGCCTGGGTAAACTGGGACAGCCAAACAGAACCCAAGCTAAAGCAAATGCCCTGCTTGGTGGGCTGCAAGAACGCTGAGCTGTACTTTCTCGATTCAGGGTGCTCTGAGCGGTCATGCTCCTGATCAGAACCCAAGCTCGGCAACTGGGTGGCAGATAACAGGTGAGTACTGCAGGTGTGATACGTTTGTCCCCGGAGAAAAATGCAGAAGAAATCTTGCAGGCAAAACCAGGGATTTTTAGTATTTATGCAGCCCATAAGGGGCTGCAAACTTGAAGCTATTTATAGGGGCTGGGGGTAGCTTAGGGGTGGGGTCAACGTGTAGTGTTCAGACAAGTTTAAGCCTGTAGTTGACATTCATGGTGTGTACTTTGCAGCCTAGTTTCCTGAGAATCGAAAACCCCCGCGGTTTATACGAGGGGGCCAACGAGAAAGGAGGTGGTATTTATGCAGGTAACCATTATAAATATGGTTTCCCACCAGGTGAATACCGGAAATGAAAACGAATCCTTGATTGGACTCGTTTTTTATTCTAGGACGGAACCATCCCTAACGTCAAGCAATTACGCGGCTTTATTTTTGATTTAAATTGTGCTGGTAAACACAGAAATAAAGTTTTTCGCATATATAGTGGGATTTTTATTTTATGTGCCCTCATTAGTTGTAGCTTTTTTGTAACATCAATCACAAGATTACTCACAAAAAAATTCTCGGAAAAACGGGTATTGAAACGAACCACCATGCCCACTTCGGTGGTAGCGGGGGAATAGGGTTACTACCTTGGCATTGGCCTGTGAAGCCCATCGAATACCGCTCGAACAGGACACGTCGAAAAGCGAAATACCAAATACATTCTTAGGCTTTTTGCCCATGCTTTTTAATGTAATTGTCTCTGGCAAAATTTCCGCCAAGATAATGCGCCCAAAGCTGGTTTTCGTGGCCGCCAAAAAGGGCCTCAGCCACACGGTATAACTTAGAATTACGAGTCCGCCCGGTTTACTATACTGAAGCATTTCCTCCCCATAACCCAGGGGTGGGAATATGCTCGGCAACGTTTGATGAATATACAACGTTGAAGCGAATTATTCCGAAACGGGAGCGCTATGCCATCACCTCGTACCGAGTTCGCCACCGTAATCCCGGCTGCTGACATCTCCCCCACATCGGGTTCCAGGCCAATATAGTTCTGCGCCTTGGGCGGCAAATTCTGCCGCAAAATACCCCGGTCCACCCCGACGTCTAATCACCATGTCCCCGATAAGCCACAACCATGCGTGTCTCGATGGAGCGCCGTGACCAGCCTGCATGTGTCTTTGCCAGGCGGGAACAGAAAAATCCGGGTCAGATTGCTCTTCCGAACGTCGAGAAGCAACTGGATTGATCGTCGTAATGTGGCTCCGTCGGCGAGCATGAAACAACCGAATGTTCTATGATGTAATTAGGCAGATGAAGTTATGAAGATCCTCTTGCTGTGCTGGCGTGATACCACCCACCCCTGCTGGTGGTGGCAGCGAGCGACACCTCTGAACATGTTGCCCGGTATCTGAGCGACCGCGGACATGAGGATCTATCGTACCGTTGCCTCACACCGACCGCCGTCGTAAGAGTGTTCGAGATGGAATTCACCTTTCATCGGGGTGGCAAAGCTGGGGTGCACGCGCGCACCTCATGATGCTGTTGGGTCGGTGCGGTATCGGTTCATTGAAAGACGTTGATGTTGTGGTCGATACGCAGAACGGCATCCCGCTGGACAGTTTTTAGTGGAAACTGAACCGTGCTGCTCACGCACCATTGTCACCACGAGCAGTGGCCGGTTGCGGGAAACCCCGGGCCAACCTGGGTTGGTTTCTTTGAGTCCCAGATCCCAGCCGCGGGGCATCGCAACACCCAGGTGGTGACCGTTTCGGCACCAAGCAAACAGGATCTTGTATCGCTGGGGTTTCCCGCCGGACAATATAACGCATTATCCATAATGGTGTTGACCCCATCCCCGCGACCTTGCCCGCAGCTAGAGGACGACGGTCGGATCCATATAGTGATCGCTATCGCGCCTGGTCCCCATAAACAGATCGAACACGCAATCGATGTGCGGTGCGGGGCTCTGCCCGACAACATGGTGCTCGACATCATCGGTTCCGGCTGGTGGGAAGACAAACTCCGCGACTATATCGACGCCGATCCGCGCATCACCTCGTACGGCCAGGTGACCGAGGACTCATAAGCATGCGCTCTCGCCCGTCGCCGCCGTCCACCCCATGCCCTCCCCGCAAAGAGGGTGGGGGTTGAGGTGGTGGAAGCCGCCCAGCATCGCGTGCCCACCGTCGGTTGGCCACGCGCCGGCGGCTTCGAGACTCTATCGACGACGGGGTGACCGGGTTGTCGTCCGACCCCATCGAACTGCAGTCCGCCCTGCAGCGCCTCGCTCATCGACGACGCCTCGCGCGCGCCCTGGGCAGCGCAGCCCAACTCGAAAGCTCCAAGACTATTCCTGGGAGGAAACTGCTCGCAGGTTTGCCGACACCCTGGAGGCGATGGGGAAGTGCCATCTCTGGGAAATCAGATGGTGTGATGGAAAATGTGTTTTCCGCCGATTATGCGTTTGCGCAAGACGTCGCGGATGAGGTCGAGACCATCATCGATCGGGTTGGTCCGCTGAGTTCTTTAGGTGAAAAACATTTTGCTCTTCACCTGGAGGATCACGGGATTCACGATGGTGGTGTGGGAGTGCGTGAGGAATCTTTCCGAGTCATCCCACGAGTCCCCCTAGTTACCGAAAAACACATTGATGCATTGCTTTGCCGAGTACGGAGAAGACCGCTATCCCAAAGTTAGGGCAGTCGGTGATTCGGAAAATCTGCAGGCCTGCTTTGATTGCGACCCAGTGCATTCGCGCTGGACTGTCGGTGGCGGAGGCACCGCTGGAGTGCTGCCCTACACGGTTTGTGGGCTGATCGTGGATTCGGACTGGGGTTTGACAAGTTCCATGAGGGCATGATGCAGATGCTACCGCCGCCGGGCCACCACGCCGGCGGCAATGGGGATGCACAGCCATGCTGCTAGCAGCCCCAGCCCCGGCATAGAACCCACCACGGTGGGCCACCGCCTGTTGTGCAGATCAATGAGTTTTTCCGTCGGCACCACGTGCGACACCCCTCAACTTTGCCAAGTTGGGTTCGTGTCGCGTGCTTCCCACGCCGCCCTGGCTGCCACATACCGCGACGAGGCGGATCAACCACCCGCCATCGACCACCAATTGGCCGGCTTCTACCGAGCCCACGCCCTTATACAGTGGATCAACTCACGGTTCGGCCCGCGTAAACCACCAGGCCGGCTGAGTCCATGTTTGCTACTATCCCCGGCCGGCTGTGCCGCCTGCACCCTCTCGGACAGGGCTGGCTCCGGGAGCGGTCGTAACGCCGCGAGCGCCACGGGGCATCCGGCACCCTGAAGCACCGCCAGGAGTGCCACCACCCCGACATCACCCTGACCTGAGCTGGTCGGGCATCGCCGCCCCGATCCGGCCCGCCGCCATCACCAGACCGGGTATCAGGAATAACGCCACCTTTTGGGAGTCACGGAAACAGCGCCAACCCCGGTACGTGAGCCACCAACCCCGCCACCGCTACAGCACGCAAAACACCAGCACCGCCACGGCAGACACCACCAGCCACCGCCGGGGAACCCACCGCACCAGGAGGGCTGACCAATATCACCCCGCCACGGCGGAACCCTCACGTTCCGGGAGGCTGGCACGGCCGCGGCGTTCCACATGCCCCCAATCCCAGAAACGCCCCCAACGTGCCCACATGCCCTCCGGTCGGCTCCAGAAACGCCGAGGTTCCGGCGGAGGTGGCGCAAATCACGCTGGGCACCAGCTACGGAGAAGGCACAGAGGGCTGCCGAAACGGCCACGAAACCGGCGTCGATAGGCGGAAACGAGGGCCACGATGAGCGCCACGAAACCGCGTGGGGTGAGGCTGCACACCCATACGGTGGCCACCTGCCAGTTGGGGGCGGGTGCGGCACGCCACCACCGCGGGCGCAGCAACCACGCCACCATCGCCACGGACCACTGGCCTTGAAGCAGCCGTTTGCCCACCACGAACGGATTCCACACGGTAACCGTGATCGCCGCCACCTGACGGAATGCCGCGTCGTTCCCGCCCATCCCTGCGACTCAGCCGGTGCTACAGAGCTGCCGCACCCCTACGCGCCTCGCTGCGGCCGACCCCACCAGCAGCAGCCGAACAAACCATGAGGCCGGAATAATCATCCCACCAGCGCCAGAGGCCATCCCGGTGGCGCATTCTGGGCTGGCAAACCTCAAACCCCACCGCGCCGGCGTGCAGGGCCGGTGCCGCAACACCGCCATGTCGCGCAGCAACAGCACACCCGGCTGGAAGAGCACACCCAAACAACAGGACAATGAGGAAAAACCGGTGTAGCCAACGACCAGGTATTTCGCCACCGCAGCGGCCCTGTGGGGTGCGGGACCCTGCGCTTTCAGTGAAGCTGGTGGCTCTGGCGGTGCGGTGGGCGTCGTCGCTTAGTATTTTCTGCGCGGCGCACAATCTGGGTGTACCGCCAGAACCCATAAAATCAACAGCGTGCCGGGCCAAGTATTTCAGCACAAACGCTCCAAACCGCAGCCAATACATAATGCTCACCACCGGTTCCGCTCCACGCCTTCGCGGAATCCTTCGTCTCTGATTCCACGCTGTCGACGTGCAGCATGGTGCGATGTTTATTTACGCCTCTCTTGCGGTTTTTCCGCGTCGGCGGAATCCATGGCGAAGAACAGGCATCTCCTCCTGCTCGTCCACAATCACTCCCACTGGACGCCTCCACCCACAGGGTTCGGGTCGCCGTGTAAAACGGTGCCAGTGTGACACTGTTGTCACTCCCGCCGATAGAATTTCGACTCGCCGGTGAGCAGCATTTCAATCTGCTCCCGCTGCTGCTGCGGCAGGTCCGATTCGATAATCGCTTTCGCCGGGGGACATCGCTGATGTCGCGGGTGGTTGCGAATGACGGGCGGCCGCCGACGCCAGGTTCAGCGACCGGCAACCGTTGGTGGAAACACAACACATCACTGTCCGGCACCAAATCATTGCTGCGGCGCCGGTGCGCACATAATCCAGGGGAAACGCCGCCTGGGCGAAACACGTCAAAATAGGAGTAGGAGCGGCGTTCCGTGTAAACGGCAGGAAATACTGCAACCCATCGCGGGCGAAGGTGCTGGTATTGAAGTTCACCCCAAACCCCCGGTAGTGACTCCATTTGTGAGGTGGGACATATGCGTGAGCGGAGCCACGCAACAGGTGCAGTTTATCGGTGATATTGACCAACGGGGACTGCGAATCTGTTCTGAATAAGTTTTTGGGTAACGTCGAGTTGGGCGCACGTTTTTCATCGGTTTCCCTTTGCATCGATCACCTGTCCTTTGGTGCTATTGAGCACCGTGGTCCACTCGTGTGGTTGCCTCGTAAGTGTGAGCAATCATTCCCCATCCTGATTCGGAACACGTCGCGAAGGGGTCGTAAAAAGACTCGTCGATGCCGGTGCTCGGTTTGAATGGTTCGCAGTGTCACTGGCAACGGTTTAATCGTGCTCAAATGACCAGCTCCGGGACATTTTGCGCAATGATAAAACGCAAGAATGGCGCTCGTAATGGCTACCACGGTGGCCCAGGCACCCGCCGCTTCGCCTTTCGCTTTCTTATCGACGCCCAAGGCTGCAGAGAAAGGCTAGCTCGGCCCCAGCCGCGGCGTCAGCGGCTATCTATCGCTGGTATCTGATCCCATGTTGGCTATTCCCTATCTCATTTATTATCTTTTGCAAGAGACAAACCATGAAGCACAAAACCATTATCTCGACAACCTAATTGAGTAAGCTCAACAACAGTAAGTTTCGATCGTACCCGACTGATCAGCCCCAACCATATCGTCTTCACCTACCCCAGGTGGCAAGGCAGGAACCCAGCATCGCCGGGGGTTTCAAACCCAGCTGGAGGGACTTCGTGGGTGTCCGCCGAAGCGGTCTATGACAACTCACGCCGCTTTCCAAACTGGCACTGATCCCTACAGCCGTTATCGAGCGACTGGGCCGATCTCGACTATTTCCTGGCGGTGTTCTTTGCCTCTCGGCATACCTTACTGGCGTGGGAATGGACTTCATCGGGGCATGTTGGTGACCTATTTTCAACGCCGATTTTGGCGTGCTGTCCCAGCATACTGGGTGTATGTGGTGGTGGCGCTGGCGTCGTGCTGGAAATGCACGATGGTGCCAGCTGCTGTCTGTTCTTCCACCTTATCTTTCACCCAAACATATTTGCCGGAAGGTTTTCTGGGATGACCTGCACCTGTGGTCCCTGTGCGTGGAGGTGGTGTTTTACCTGATCTGCCCCTGCTTGGTTGGGCGCTTGAAGTGGGGCCCGCAAAACGGATCGCGGTGTTTTGCGTTAGCGTTGCTCAGCCTGGGGTGGGGCGTCGCTGGTTGTGGCGGATTCTCCCCGTAGAGCACGCGCCCATTATGCAGATCTTTTTCCCGGGCTTTTTCTGCTGGTATGCGGTGTTGATTGCGGCCGAGGTAGAGTGAGCTGCGCCGGCGGCGCGGGTGATGGATGCTCCGAAGGTAGTTCCACAGCTGGGGCCTAGTAAAGTGTAGTGGCGCGTTTTCGTAATGTGGCTTGCTGGCCAGGAGTTTTTCTGACCAGTTTGCTGGAGCACCCTCGGCAGGTGAGCTTGCGACTGCGGTGCTTGCCGCACGGTAATGTGCGCATGCGTCTTGCCGCTATGCGTTTCCACTCGGCCCCCAAGTTTTTTGATTGGCGAATCATCCCATACCCCGGCAGGACTAGCTATCGTTTTTCCTGTGGCATTTGGCGGTGTTGGGAGGGCATAGCGCTGCTAGGATTCGCCCGCTTTACCGGCGGTTTTACAAAGCGCTGGTGATGCTTGGTCGTGATCTGTCATAGTGGGTCTCGTGATATGTCCTGGTGGAATGGCCATTTCTGAGCGCCTGAGCCGCGAAACTGCCCTGCTGCGGATATTTCTGCTGATTAGGAAAACCGTGGTGTCACCTTTGCTGGAGCTTGGGTTCCCAGTTTGCCAGGGGCTGCGAGGTCGGAATAATGGCGAACCCCAGCTCAGCACACCTGATATCCGGCGTGCTCCTCGGCTGCAGATGTCGAAGCTTCTTTGGTTTTGGCCTGAGGTGCGTCCTGGGCAAAACAAGGCAGCCGAATGAAAACTGCTACGAAGGTTTGCGGTAGGCTGGTGGGCTTGAAGGATAGGGGTCATTGTTGCTGAGCTTTGACTTTTCTGATTCAGAAACCCTGTGCGGTTGCCCTGGGGCAGAATCCCAAGCTCAGCACATTTACTATTCCTTCTGGCTGGGGTTAGCAGAGGATTCTAAGCTTCGTTCTGATTTGGGAAGGCGAGACGTCCTGGGTATAGGGTCTTGCCTGAATGTGGAAAACCAAGCTTAGAACATGTGCTGCATATCCTGCGGGCCCTGGCTGGCGTTTGGGTTTGTTTAGCTGTCTGGATGATGGTGGCAAAACCGCGTGCCTCGTAACGCGGAACCCGGGCGCACCGATTGAGCTGTAAATCGGATTGTCCCCAGATTCCTGGGTGAAATGGATCGGTCGAAACCCCTAGCTCAGCACATCTGATATTCGCCTTTATGTCCCCTGGTCTGCACATGTTCTGTTTGCTCTTAGATTTGGGCTGATACTTTCCTGGGCCGAAGTAGAGCTGGGCCGAAATGGAAACCATGCTTAGAAGGTTTGAGCTTTCCCCGAAGTTGCTGGTTGGAGCCGTAAACGCTTTTGCTTGGGTTCCGTTTTCGCAGTGATTGAGCCAGTTCCACGCAGAATTGTCGGATATTGGTCTTGATTTTGTGCTGAGGGCGTCGAAGCAAAGAAAACAAGGTCACGAACTGCACAAGTTCAAGCATTTGAACTTTTGCTTTGGGGGTGTCTAGAATGAGGCGGTGAGAAGAAATATGCGGATCCCAGCTGCTGCCCTGGCCTTGGCTGGTTGCAGTACTACCTCAACCGGCGCTACTGACGCTAAAGGCATCAATGCCGCAGCCACCACCACCCAAATTTGTGACCATACCACCCAGATTGCCAATCACGGCATGAAGCTAGTCAAAACCGACCCGCTGGCTCAAGGAAACCACCAGCGGACGGCAACGCACCCCAACCTCACCTTTCCGTTTACCTACCAACGCATCTGCGCACGAGCACTGAGATGACCCCGCAACAGATGAAGGCACTGGCAGGCCGATCTCGTTCTTTTGTCAACGGTGCCGACCCCTGAAGACTTCCTCGACTTGGCGGTGAAATCCTCCGGCTTCAAAGGCACCATGTCGGTTACCCTCAGGAGTGTCTGAAGCCAGACGGCTGCACCGTTGAACTCGGCGACTCAGAAGGACGTGCGGCCCCTGTGCCGTGTCACACCCGGCGAAAACCTGAATTCACCCACGACCGCTACGTATGGACTGACGGAAACAGGGCCGACGTCCAGGTGTTCAATATTGGCACCGCCCCGGAGAAAACCCAGTCGGACAACCCCGCCGCCGTTGAGAGCATATAAAGCTGCGTCGAGTAGTACGAGGCCCAACTCACCCTCTTGGACCAGTGGGCATGATTCCATTTCAGCGTGCCGAAGAAGACTGCGTTTTCACCCCCACGACGCTTCTCTGGCTATTTCGGCCAACGCCTACGACGTAGCGTTCGATCGGTGCCGCCTCAGCGACTCTGCAACCACCAGCAAGATGCCACCGCGGAGCACATCAACAAGGCTGCGGAAGAAGTCAGCATCTGGTGCGAAAGCCCCGTTCGCCGAGAACCCACTACCTCCAAGTCGATCGAAGCCATCGCCCGTAGCCGCAGGCGTGGAGTTAATCACTAATGATGATGCCCTGCACGGCGATTCGCCAGCCCGGCCGGCAGCGCTAGAAACCACACGGCCCACATCCACAACCACACCAACCCCCCAACCCCCCCACACCAAAAAACACCACCACCCAAAAACCCACAACACCCAACACCCACACCCCACCACCACCCACACCACACCCACAACCCCACAAACCCCCAGCACCGAAAACCATCGACCAGGCACGATGCCACCACCATTTTGGAAAGTCAACCCACCGAGTCCGGCGCGGCCCCACTCATCGGTGCGAATGGTCTGCTAAACCATCGCACTAGCTGCATCCTCGCATGGCGTCGCGGTCACTGGCGGCCAGCTTGCGCTGCGTCAACAGATTGGCTATGTGTTGCAACACCCAGGATATTGATCCCAGTTTCGTGACCGCCGCGCGCGTGGTGAAAATATGAAGAGTCTCCGCCACCACCCCCGGTGGCGGCGTCGGGTTGATCTCGAACAAAATTTCGCCGGCGCTTGCCTGCAGCGAATCAGCAGAAAGCCACGGAACGATTCGGTAGCCCGTCTGGTGGGCAACGGCAGCGGGTGCTCATCGCCCGGTCCATCATGGTCTCTAATCCGGCCCTGACGCTGCTTGATGAGCCTTTTCAATGGCCTTTGACGCCACCGTAGAGATGTGTTGCGCGTGTGTGTCATCGAGCCCAAGCAGCAGTGGAACGGCGTGGTGTTCCACTTCCACGACTGGCGTCTTGCCGAACAACCATGCGAGCAAACCGCGAGTTTCTCGCCGATGCATACGTCACCATCTATGACATCGCCGGCTCCTGTTGCATCGCGTTCGTTGTATATTTCTACTCTCCTGATCGCAGCGCCTCTCGTTCTGCTGTTGATTCTCGCGAATCGGCGGCGCACCGTGCGCACTTTGCGCGGATTTGCGTGCTGGCGAGTCGTGAGGCCCTCAGCTCGTGTTTCCCGGCAGCGGTGGTGGGCCCGGCCCTGCGGATTGAGGGCATCGTTCCCGGCGCCGCCGTAGTGGCTGCTGGTGGCGGCGGCTCGCACTACGCGTTTGTCACCAGGCGGGCTGCCGCCGAGGCCGGTACCGCCGTGGTGCTCACCAGTTTTATGGGGTTGGCGTGGTGTTGAGTTTGGCCACTGGTGACTATTCCGCCAGTTGATGCCTCATGTTTGGCTGCGGCTCTGGATGTGACGGATACCCGCTGTTCAGACCGCGGTGCTGAGCACTGCTGCACCTGCATTATTACTGTGACGTGGCGGAAACAGGTGGGTGTGGCCTTTGATCGAATTTCATGGTGGCGCAGCGCACCAATGTCACTTTGCTGATGCTGCCCTTAATGCCGCAATTGCCGCCGTCGTGGTGGTTTTGACAGTTCCATGGTGTGCTGCTAGTGATCGGATATTTGATTATTCCCGGGGCGGCGGCCCGGCTCTTAGCCCGAACCATTCCGATGATGGTGGGATCGCGGTTGCCGCCGATTTCGACCGCAGGCGATCATTGGGCGTGGCGATGAATGTTGATGTGGGGCATCAGATTAGCCCCCAGGCGCGGTAGGTTTGTCGCTGGTGACGGTGTTTTATAGCAAATAACATTCCAATGCTCTTTCGCACTACTGTTCGTACTGTTTTCCGCAAGGTGGGGTCGGGGCGCCAAACCCGCGTCGCAAAAGCCCGCAAAGCTTGCAAGGGCTCACAGGCAAGCGACCAGAGGACAGCGAAATGGTAGGGCATTCTCACCTCCCCATTGCGGAAGTGGTTATGGTTGGCGTCTGTTGGGAATCATGGGCGCGCGGCGATCGGGCAAACGGTTTTTCTCGAATCGCCTTCACGGCACGTTTTCCGGGTGCGATGCTGGGCGTGGATTGGGCACCTATGGGGCATCCAGTAGTGGCCCAGCCTGTGGCTTTTTGTTGGTGCCGCACTATTCTGCATCCCACTGGCGTGGCTGATGCGATACCTAGCCGTCAGCCTGAAGGATTTCCACCGCCGCCGCCGGGATTGTGCTGACGGTGGGCTATGCGCTGGGCGTGTCTGCTGCGCTGGTTCCAACCGCCGCCCAGCGCGGAGGGTTTCTCACCGGGTGCTCTTGGCGGTATCCTGCACGGATGTGCGCTGTCGGCTGCAGTCATTTTAGTGCTCTGGTACCCTGAGCATTGGTGACCTGCGGCCGCCGCCTGGCATTTTATTAGCGTGACCCCGTAGCGTTCCGGGTGGCGTGCGGAATTCGCCGGTGGTTGGCGATCGCGGAGGGAATCACACTGGGCGACAGTGCAAAGTACGGTGGTGGCGATTCCGGTATGGGTCAATCCTGTCGATCGCCATTCTGGTGGCGCCGGGCCGCGGGGGTGCAGGTGTTTGTGCGGAATTTTGCTGGCTCATACTGTGGTCGGGGTCGCCGGTGTGGGCATTGGAATCACCAGGCTGCTGGCGGTGTGGCAGAGTTTGTCAGCCGGCGGCATGGTCACGGTGGCAGCAGGCTTGTTTTATTTTAGGTTGCCGGTCATTAGATGGATACTGCGCATGTCAGGACTACCCCGAGAAAAACCCAAGATTACCCTCAAAGACTGCATGGGGATATCGCTCGAACGAATCGGTGAGCCGGCGTCGTTAAGCGCGATTGCAGCGTTAGCGCAAAAACCCCCGGACCGCGAGCGAAGCGGTAGAAACGCGGCGTGGCGGCGCAGGAGTAATCAACGGTATGCGGTGGTGTTAACCCTGGCGGGCCGGCAGGTGGCGTTGGCGATGAGTGCGCCAGCATCAGCTGAATTGAAAATGTTTCTGGTTCGTGTTGACTACTCCTGGGACAGAGTGCATGACGAGCGCAGATCTATTAGAGCATGCGGTATCCGACCAGTTCTTACGCCGGACGAAAAAGTTGAGGCATCCGACCCGGGACCCGCACGGGGATCCGATCCCGACGGAGTCGGGAATGCTGCCGAGCTCCCGAAACAGCCGGCTGAGCTCGATCGAGCCGGGAGCAGGTGGTGGTGAGCAGATCCATGATGGGGATTCGGGAGCCGCTGCGCCATTTGGCGGAGGAACAGTCATCACACCGCGGTGCTGGTGGTGGTCCGCCCGCCGGTGGCGGGCTTTGCAGGTTCAGGTTCAGGATGAGCAGAACGAGGACCAGTGGAGGTGGTGCCGATTGGTGTCGTTGTCGGCCGAGGACATCGGGTGAGCTACGCCGAAGCTGACGCACATGGTGATGACGGCAATGGCGCAGGCGCAGGCGCTAGCAGCGGCGAGTCGCCGGCATACACCGAGGCGCAGGCCAGGGCGTGGCCAGCCACATCGCGGTCATGGTCACGTGGCGGCGATGAGCAGCCCGCGGCCGATGAGGGTGGCAGCAGCACCAGCCATGGAGCGGTATGAGGAGGAGCAGGGCCAGCTGGTGGTGAGCAAGCGAGCGGCAAAATACGTAATGACGGCGCCGTGGCGTCCCACCGGCACTGTGCAGCACTGCATGGCGTGAGTTGTCGACGCCGAACCGTGATAGCGCAGTCATGGGCGATAATCCCGGCGGTGATGCCAATGAGCAGCCGCCGGTAGGGCGGTCGTCGGCGAAGTTTGGTGGAATTCCCCACGGCCTGGTGGGATAAATCAACGCCTGGAATGCCGGCGTTGATGGTGGTCGGTGATGAGGGGTGCCGTCCAGGTGCCGATGAGCCCATCGTCTGGCGGCCCGTTGGTGATGATGAGGCGCTCACGGGTGGCAGGGCTTGAGGCGAGTGAGCGGTGGCAGGGGCGCTGGTGGGGGCCGAAAACCCACCCGGTCAGCTTTCAACCACTTGCGCACCTGTTCGAATCCGGTGGACGCCGGGCGTGAGGTGAGGGTGTCGCCGCACTCGTGGCGGGTACTGTCAAGATGCGCGCTGCACAGGCGGACAGGTCTCACTCACCCGCATGGTTCGGGTGAACTGGCGTTCAACGCCCGTGGGAAAACACCTGGTTGAATACGGAAATGCCGCACCTGTGAGGTGTCGGGACCGTGACGTTGCGGGTGATGGGGCGCGGGCGATGCCGAGCTCGGCAACCCCATCGGGTGCCATGCCCCTAGGGTGAGTCGCCCTGCAGCCATGCCGCCTGTATGTGGAATTTTCACTCGCTCACCAGTTTTAATCCGTTTGGTTACTTTCCGGCCGTCGGCGGTCACAATGATCTCGGCGCGCACGGGTTTACTGGAGGTGAGTGACACCTCAGCACCGGATCCGCTGGCGGTGTCAGGCTCAGATTCGATCCATCGCCGCGTTGGGTCCCTGGTCGGGGCCACCAGGCGGTGGTGGTGAGCCCGGTCGACCGCCGCGGGTCACCGCTCGCCTGGTCGGGGACCCGGCGAAGTAGTCCATCCCCGCCGACGACGAGAGCCTCGCACTCGCCCACCGGATTCCACCACCCGGGTGAATGGCTCAACGGACGTGGTCACGACCCGATTGTGCACGTCGTCCTCGGCCTCGGTGGCGCTCTGTAAGCGGACACCGAGTTCAAACACCATAGTTGCGGCCCACCAGCAGTGTCGGTGACAATGTCGCCCCTCGCCCACCAGCCGATACGCCCCGAACCTAGCAGCGCCAATGATTTCCCCCCACCGCCGGCAACCGTGGGGATGCGGTCGGAATCGACCACGGTCATGTCCCGGTCACGGTCGAGAATCACCACTCTACCTCGCCGAATCGGTGGATTTTAGCCTGAGGAAAGAGACGCCCGCCGACATGTGTCGGTGCTGGGCCAGATCGTGCCGGACGACGACCGCCCCGATACCCAGTCGTGCCAAGTTTTCGGGGTGGGTAGGCGGATACCCCGTCCAGCCCTGGATGGCTTCCGCGCGACCAGGGATGGCGTCGCACCGCCCACGCACGTCGATAGCTGGGCAGGGTTCATCCCTGGTCCAGCGTGGTTTGCCGGGCAAGAGAACTGCTGGGAGTGGGTGTTCGAGTCCCGTGGGCTGATGGTTGAGGAATTTCGGCGGCTGGTCCAATAGTCGGGCACGGACCGGTAGGCACCCAATGGAGGAGCCGACCCGCCCAGGCCGAGACCGCGGATACGCTGACCAATATGATGATTAGGGGCCATGCGGCGGCGGCCCGCTGCGGGTGGCGGGGCAGCCAAGCCATGAGGAATTGCTTCGCCCCCACCGATGCAACCACCGAGTCTAGCGCCCGCCAGGCGCGCCGGGCTGGGTGGGTTTGAGGGAAACAGTTGCCAGAGCTGGGCGAATCCCACCAATAGTGGCAGCCGCACCAGGGGTCGAATTTGTGGATAAACCCGCAGCGCCACCCGGCCCCGTCCAAAAACCCGGTGACGCGGTGGGCGCCGCCCAACACAATGAGCCCCTATCCCCAGCAGGGTGAACCAGAAACCTTGAAGGTTACGGACCCGGCTCAGGCCATACAGCCCAGGCCGGCCACCGCCAGGGTGAAAATGATCAGGTAGGGGTCCGTGGCTGGGCATGGCCGGCCTGCCGTTCGGCGTCCACAAACGGTGACCAGCTGGTGGTGCCGCGGAGGATTTCGCCAGTTCAACCAGCTGGTCACCACGGTGGCGTTTTCAATATAGTCGGTGAAGGCTGTAGCGACCCAAAACCAGGAGGGGCAGGATCCACCACAGGCTTATTGAGTACCGCCCCCAGGCCCCACATGATGGTGAATCCCTATGAGTCGCCACGCAGAATGCCACCACGAGCCGCCACAGGAGGAAGATGCCGGCCGGGGTAGGCGGCCAGGGTGGCGGTGGCATTCACCGCCCCATCATGCCGATGGCCATCACCGATACGTAGCAATGCTGCGCAAGGTGAGCCGGCGGGGTGATGAGCGGCCACAACACCCAGGGGGCCAGCAGCGACCGGCCAGGTTTCCGACGAAATGGTGGTGAGCGTGCCAGCACCCGGGGAGTAGCGGCGCAAAGAAAACGCAGCTCCCATGGCAAAGCCTGTGTAAAACCCCGGTAAATTTTCTGGTGTCGGCTATTCGGCGGAGAAGCAGGAGGAACCCCTGAATAGCCGACACCAGTACCAGCCACCACCACGGGCGTTGGGTGAGTCCGTCGCGAAGGCGTCCGAAAAGCCAAAAACGCGCCGTGGAAATACAACCGTATGCCTGGTTTTGGAGTCGCCCGAGTAAACGTGTCAGTCCAGGCGATTGGGCGTCGGCGAGGAACCTGCCGTGGCGCAGGTCGTGCTGGGTCGTGTCGGCGGCGACATAACCCAGGGGTTGAAAACTTATCAGCCCCAGGAGGATCCAGCCGGCCAGGCAGGCTGCCTCGCGGCTATTACTGAGTTGCGGACCGAAACGGCACGCGGTGTGCAGCAAACGTACAGTGTTGGTTTAGTTATTGCGGGAACCATACTGGTCGCCCAAAACTGGTCGGTCATACCTACCGCACCAGATTCGGGCAGGGAATGCGCTGTAGCGAAAAATGGACACCACCACGGCAATAATGCTCAGCGTGACACCAACCACAGCGCTCGCTGATGGCTGGACCAAAGCGTTCTACGGTTTAACGAGTCAGAGTCAAAGGTCATGAAGTTGCAAAAGATAGCAGCATTTAAGCTTAGGAAAATACTTTCGACGATTCTCACCTTAGAACGGTGGGGTGGGGGCACAAGGAAAACCCACCCGTGCCATCGGCGGCGGTTAGCCGAACACCGAGGTGCGGCGATATGTTGGCTCTGGTGGTTGCGGGCTGACTTTCGCTTTGGCGGCCTTGGGGTTTTCCGCCCCCTGCGCCGCCGACGCTTCCAACACTTGGCCGACCGCGGTAATGATCCGCTCAACATGCAAACCCGATCGACAGCCCCAGCAAAATGAGTTCAAAACAGGGGCCGATTCGGGTTTTGCAACCCCCTACGAGCAGCCGCATTCGCGTAAATGTAGCCCAGGTACCAGAAATTAAAGAACAGGAAAACACTAAATAAAAATGAGGTAGGGGGCGGCAAATCGATGGCAATATCCGGCCGGGGGTCACTGAGGTAATGGTGGCTGGCGAGCCCAGCATGCCGCCCCACATGAGCCACACCCAATGATCGACATGCTGTATTGCAGCACCGGCGCATGAGCTCATGCGAATTGGGGCTGATCGCATGCTGAGGCAGGCGATAAAATACGACAAAACCAATGCTCAATGCCACACTGCATGCCGTGGCAAGAAACGCATTTTGACTAACTTTTCGCTTTACGACGACCGAAGGTTCCTTCTCTCCCTATTAGCCCCCGCACCAGTTGAAACGTATGCCCATACAGCCCCACCTAAAATAACCAGATTGCCGCCTCCAACAATGCGTTAATGCCCAACGGTTCGGCGTAATACGCATAGAGTATTGGCATTCGGCACGGAGGTGGCGAAAAACCCCAACCCCACATGTTCTACGATGGCGAACAGACTCAACATAAATAGGTAGAACGGCCCAAACCGTTGTAATACCCCCACCGACCCACCGGTGAGGAGACCACTCATTCTGGTGACCCTGATGGCGATGCTCCGGTGATCCCGGCCGTCATGAGTTCAAACCCCCAGGAACGCCATGACGTGATACTCACAATGGCACCGGTGGTGCCGCAGCTGTTTGGCCTATCGCGTAGTGAAAACCCCATAAATAACAAGCCCAATGATCGCTACTGAACTCGTGATCTTCAACAGGGTGCGCATGGAAACCAACTTTCTGGGGAAAATATGTATAGTGTCCAGCCAAATAAAGTTCATTGAAATGACAAAATTGCAATCACCTTTGGTTATGAGGTAATGCGATTTTTATACATTAGCAGTTGTTAGAGGTCAGGGTTCGACGCATGCGCCACACCAGTAGGTAAAATTTTTTACTATATATGCTTGGGATATGTTCGATTTTCCGCAGAGGAAAACTACCCTCCCAAACTTGTTGAACCGTGGGTGATGACCCAGGGTGGGGGTACCAACACACGGGGAATGCGTGTTGAAGATTCCGCTGGTGAAAACGTTTCCAATACTGTAGAAGGCATGAAGAAATTTCCCGTTCTGGCCCTCCTGGTTGCGGTCACGGTAACAACCACCCTGGTGGGCTGCGCCGATAATGCAACCGAACAAGCCGCACCAACGAGTGAAATGACCACCACCACGGCCCCGACGTCGACAAGCAGTGTGGCGCCAACAACTACCTCAACCACACCCGTTAACTCGAGTTGCGCACCAAGGTAGCGCAACTCATGATGGTGGGCGTCCGCAATTTCGATGACGCCCCTGGCTGCACTGGAGCAGGGTGCCGGCGGCATTTTCATTGGTTCCGACACCGAGGCCGCCATTCTCACCACACCCGGGCGTGACATTGCCGAGCTCCGCAACCGTATCGGCCGGCCATTCGCCGTCAGTATTGACTTTGAAGGCGGGCGGGTGCTCCGTCACCCCGAAGTGCTGGGCACCTTCCCTTCGCCCCGCGCCATGGCCATGAGAAGAAAACCCGAAGAGGTCCGTGGCATGGCCTACGACATGGCCACCTCGCTGGCCCGCCACGGTATCACCGTTGACTTCGCCCCCGTGGTTGACATTGACGGCGCCGGCCTGGAAGTCGTGGGCGACCGGGCGTTTAGCGATGATCCCGCCATCGCCGCCGAATACGCCTCGGCCTTCGCCCAGGGCATGCTTGATGGTGGGGTCATGCCCGTTTTCAAGCATTTCCCAGGCCACGGCAGGGCCAGCGGCGACTCCCACCTGGGCACAGTCGTCACTCCGCCGCTGAATGAACTACAAAATTTCGAACTCGTCCCCTATCGCAGCATTCTGGCTACCCCCGGTGTTGGGGTCATGGTGGGGCATATGGCGACGCCAGGATTGGGCGACGGCAAAACCCCATCCTCCATCAACCCTGCTGCATATCAGCTGCTACGGTCGGGTAGTTACGAAGGCGGTCGACCCTTCGACGGGCCGAGCTTTCACCGATGATCTTTCAGGTATGAAAGCTATTAGTAACCAACTAACTCCGCAGGATGCGGCGGCTACCGCTATCATTGCTGGAGCTGACCAAGCCCTCTGGTTGACCACCGATGAGCTCCTTCCGGCGATCGACACCACCATGAAACGGATTGCTGAGGGGGCCTTAAGTGAACAAGATGTGTTCGCAAAAGCTGAGCGCGTGAGCCACTATCAGCGCTAGTGGGGGCAGAATAGATTCGAAAACACTAGGAATTGTCTACTACATTGGTAAGAGTGATCGAACAGGATACTGAGCTGACTTCAGGCAATATGCCGGCCCGATTCTTCGGCGGCATACTGCTTGGGCTTTTTGTGCTTTTTGGGCACTGGTTACGGTGTCGATTATTTTCTCAGCCAAGGCACCATGCCCCGCGGCACCATGATCGGTGGCGTGCGGGTCGGCGGCATGAAACGCGCCGAGGCGAAAGAACTCTGCAAAAAGAGCTTGCCGACGACATTATCAAACCAGTCACTATCACCGCAGGTCAACGCACCTCAATCATTGATCCTCGGGCAGCCGGCCTGAGCGTCAACTGGGATAAAACCTTAGATTCTGTGGAATCCCAATCACTCAACCCTATTAAACGGATCCTTGGTTTTTAAAGACACCGAGGTTCCTATCGTCTCTAACGCCGATCCGGCCAATTTCCGGCCCGCCGTCGACCGGGTCACCAAGGAGCTCAGCCCTGCACCCGTCGACGCCGGCATCGTGCCTCACTGGCGGCCAAGTGAAAGTGGATCCTGCCCCGCCGATGGCCAAAACCGTCGACGCCGAGCAGGTGGAAAAATCCATCCTCACCGGCTGGCTGAAACCCGGTGGTGTAAGGAACACGCCACCATCTCCCACCCGAAATACGGGGAGAAACAGGTGCAGCCCATTGTGGACGGCCCCGGGAAGAAGGCTGTGTCCGCGCCCCTAGTGCTGCATGGTCGGGACAATATTAATGGCGAAATCCCAGTCGATCGCATGGGTGAGGTGGTGACCTTCCGGCCCGAAAACGACGAGTTCAAGATCGACTTCAACTACGATCGTGCCCGCGAAATCTTCGCCGAAAAACTCATCACCACCGAAAAACCCCGGGTCAACGCCAACATTACATTCCGTGGTTCCGACCGCACGGTCACACCCCATAGCGATGGCGTGCATATTGACTGGGTGAAAACGTTCGACCACATCAACGAGCGCATCATCGCCGACGACCCCCGCACCTGGGACGCCACCTACATTGACGAACCCGCTAACTTCACCACCGAAATGGCCAACACCGCCACCTTCGACCAGGTGGTGGGCGAATTCACCACCGGTGGCTACACCCAGGCATCCGGCGTGAACATTGCCCGGGTGGCGGAAATGGTGGATGGCGCCATGGTCGCCCCTGGCGACACGTTCAGCCTCAACGGTTTCACCGGCCCGCGCGGCACCGCCCAGGGCTTCGTGGAGTCCGGCATTATCATGAACGGCCACGCGGATAAGGCGGTTGGTGGTGGCATCTCCCAATTCGCCACTACGCTCTATAATGCGGCCTATTTCGGCGGCATGGAGGACGTGACCCACACACTCTCACAGCTACTATATTTCCCGGTACCCGGCTGGCCGTGAGGCAACTGTGTTCGAAGGTGCGATTGACTTGGTGTTCAAGAACACCAGCCAATACCCGGTGCGCATCGTGACCTCCGCAGGTGGCGGCCAGGTGACTGTGAAGCTCATGGGTGTGAAGGTGGTCAATGGAGTCCGTGAACGGCGGTCGTTGGGCCACCACACAGCCGAACACGATCAGCCCTGTCAGGCAATGACCGTTCACCCTCCAGCGGCGCGCCCGGATTCACCACCTCCGATACGCGCATTGTGAAGGACCCTCAACGGCAACGAGCTGTCCCTGCAAAAACCACCACGACGGTGTATAACCCTCGCCCATTGTGAAGTGCACCTAACGCCTCACGCTTGACGACGGCCGGGCGTTGCCGGGTTTGGTGGTCGCCTGGGGTAGACCCCAGCTTAGGACTTTTGCTGCCCATTGGCCGTGCGCGGCTGCGTCTGCACGTCTGGCTTCGGGGAGAGGCCGGGTGCGTTCGTCTCCCAGCTTGAGCTGAGTGTTTGCTTTAGCTGGGGTTCTGGTCCAGCAGGCCCTGAAAACTCAGAATAATCACGAACCCCAGCTAAAGCAAAACCGCTGTTGGTCAGGGCTGCATGTTTACTGAGCTGGACTTCTGGTTGATGGGGTGCCAAAGGGGCTAAAGCAATCACGAACTCAAGCTCAGTAAGTTTGCAGCTTGTTGTGGCTGCTCTGCGTTAGCTTGGGTTCTGGTTTTGGGGAGATGCGTTTCCTGGGTGAATGCGAGGCGCTGGTCGGAACCCCAGCTAAAGCAAAACCAATGGTTAGCCAGCCGCATTTTTGCCGAGCTGTAGTTCCAATTTGAGGCGTATGGTTTCCTGGGCGAATGGTCCGGTTGGATGTGGAACTCAAGCTTGGAAAACGCGGGGCAATGGTTCCAAGCTGGTTTCTCGGTTTGAGCTGCGCGTTTGCTTTTAGCTGGGGTCCCGGTCCAGCGGGCCCTGAAAACTCGGAAATAATCACGAACCCCAGCTAAAGCAAAACCGCAGCTAGATTGGCTGCGAGAGGGTTGGGTTTGGATGTCGTCCTAAAAGGTTGGGATCAGGGTGCTATCAACCGGCACCCGGGCTCAAGCATATGCGGCGCTAGGCCTGCCGTTGCTGCATGTTTGCTGAGCTTGACTTTCTCGATTTGCGGAAATACACAACCGAGAGGACCAAGGTGCCATTGGACAAGAACCAATTCTGTCTAGGCTCCAAATATCTCCAGAAAAGTAAGAAAGACCCTTCCTATCCCTGATAACCAACTTTTCTTTTTACGCTTAGGCCTACGCTTATGCAGACGATTTACCAACAACATGTTAGGCTCCCTTCTTGCTGAAATAGTGAAAAAGAAATGTCTTCATGCCGAATATATGCCAGTGCATCATCACAATGTGTAGCGGAAATGATTTGTGTACACCCATGTGGTAGGTGGTATGACTCCACGGAAATATTTGGGAAATCATCCAAAAAGACCAGGATATTTGGGGTAAACCTAAATATCCTGGTGCATGCCTGGGGTTATAGAGAAAACTCGAAGCCCAGCTATCGGCCGGTTGTGGGGCGATAGCTGGGCTGAACGGGCTGACTCTCGGAATCCTTTAGCATCCTGCAGTTAGGCTGCCATGAATTCCGGGATGATGTTTTTGTGGGGGGTGGGCGTGATTCCTAGGGTGTCTAGGAGCTTCCGTACCCGTGCTTCTACCTCGTCACACATGGCGTGAGTGTCGGCCTTGGTGCTGATGTTTTTGGTGATGTTCCAAGTTTTCACGTCGTCACTGATGTGGGTGTCGTCATCGAAGATAATGATTTCGTCGATATCACCCAAGGTGTGAGGGTTGAAATTCTTGGGTTTGAGATCGTCGGTAGGGACGCCGCGCTCGTTAAGAACTTCAATCACTAGTGGATCAACATGATATGCCGGGGCCAAACCGACGGACCGGACGAACACTTGTTCACCGCCGAGCCATCGGGTGTATGCCGAGGCGATTTGGGTTCGTGCAGCATTATCGCCGGAGACGAAGAGGATCCTGGAGGTTGGCAGGGCGTCGTCAAGCTTGCTGCCGCGGTGCTCATTCAGGGTCTGCTGCATAAATGCGTGCAGGGACTGGGATGGTTCAGTTTCGCCGGTCTCTGCTCGCTTGGATTCACCGGTGCGTTCCTGCGGAGTTTGCAGGAATGTAGTGAAAAGCTGCCCCCACCGAAGAGAGAGCTTTTTAGGCTGGAAATCAAGAATGGTCATGGCCGTTAGGCTCCTTTCTGTAGTGCGCTTTATGAAGTGCTAGATTTTTCACCCAGTCACCTCAATATCAGTAGTAAATAACTTTCAATCAACCTTACACCTAAAAATCGTTGGTAGGAACCAATGATTGTTCGTTTCAGTGGGTTTCTTGAGTTGACGCGTCCTCTACTGGCTTTGAGCTGGCAATATAAAAAGAAAAATGTTGAAAATTTTTCTAAAAATATTCCCAAACCAATAGAAAACCATAAAATTACTAGCTGTATTACTAGCTGCAAAAGGGTTACGGGTCAGAGGTCTCACCCGCTGGAATTTTATTGAGCTGTTCAGCATAATCTGTTTGGCTAGTTTTCGCTGAAATCGATTCGCTGGCACCTAGTGGCCAGGCAGGAAAAACCACAGGTAGCAGGTATGGCGGTTGTGGTGAAACGGAGTTGGTGTCTCAAAGTGCCATGGCGATATGGTGGTTATTACCGCAGGTGGATGCGATGATTTGTTGATATGGCATCATGTTGGGTGGCAGAATACCAAAAAGTATAAAGTGTGATTCAAAGCCATTAACGGGTGAACGTATAATTTTACTCACATTTGGGTGAATGGTGCAAAAATACTTTGCGCCAGTTCTGGATGAGGTATAAGGCAACGGGAGCGAAATGCCTTAAATGTCTGATGCTCCTTTACTTTCCATGGAAAGTATTGTTATGATTTGCCCCATGGAAAGCAGGTTCGTGACGGACGTTTCGTCTAGTTTCTGTCCTGAAATATTGTTTTCTTCCCTCGTAAATGCGCAAATTTGTGCGTGGTCCAAGATTGATAAAGCTGCCAAAACCGTCCCAAAAGATGAGTGCCGCGCGATACTTTATCCTCCAAAGTATTGTGAACCATCCAGAAGGTTTGGGAGTGACTGAACTTGCGCGGATGCAGCGAATTACCGATGGGGCGGCGTCGAAGCTGTGTGACCGCTTGGAATCAGCTGGTTTGGTTACCCGGAAACGTCTTGAGAAGGACAAGCGTCGACAAATCATTATGAGTGACTTCGAAGGACGTGCTGTATTTGAAGAAGCTCGCACACATGTTCGCCAGTGCAGTCGCGCAATTCTTTTTCCCCACTTACTACCGAAGAATATTTTTCAGCTCATTGATATGCTTCGCAGGTTATCGGGCGAAGAAAAATACAGATCGCAAAGGATAAAAAGTGATAGCAACGACCAGTAAGCAGCTCAGGAAGGGTCTCATTGCGGCCATAACGATGGCATTGGGTTTCACCTGCCTAGTGGGGTGTGGACTTCATTCTGATCCTTTAGCCAACAATTCCAACTCGGGGATAAACCCAGGGGACGCGATTGTTGTGGGAAGCCAAGATTATTATTCCAACGAAATTATTGCCGAAATTTATGCGCAGAGCTTGGAGAATAATGGGTATACGGTGCAACGTAAATTTCGCATTGGGCAGCGGGAAGCCTATCTGCCAGAAATGGAAAATGGTGGAATAGACGTATTCCCGGAATACACTGGGAACCTGCTCCAATATTGGAAAAAAGACACAACAGCCCGTGATGAGACAGCCGTCTATGACGAATTAAAAACCGCTGTTCCTGCAGGCCTTGCTGTTCTTAGCGACGCTAAAGCCACAGACCAAGATGCCTATGTGGTGCGAGAAGACTTTGCCCGTGAACATAATATTCAAAGCCTCGATGATCTTTCCGGTATTGATGAGACTAACCCTGGGGTAATTCCGAGTTAGAAACACGCCCCTATGGTCCCACCAGGGTTGAAAGAAACTTACGGCATGAACACCCGATTCGTGCCGATTGAAGATTCCAGCGGGCCGCTCACAATGAAAGCCCTGAAGGACGGCACTATTAACCTGGCCAAAATCAACACCGCATCACCAGATATTCAGGCCAATAACCTTGTTGTCCTTTCGGACCCCAAGCATTTGATGTTGGCATCGCATGTTGTGCCACTGGTTTCGGGCCGATTCCCGCAGCAAGCCCAAGACGTTATCAACTCTATCCAGAAAAACCTCACGGCTGAGGATCTTCTTGCCATGAATGTTGATAGTGTCGGTGGCGCAAAGGCCTCAGACATAGCCTCACAGTGGCTTTCCGCTCATCAACAAAGCCAAGCGGCACCAACGGCGACGTCAGGGGTGGAAGAAGCTCAGTGATTACCTTTGAATCGGTTTCTGAAACATTATGATTCCACACCCGCGGTAGACAGTTTTTCTCTGAGGTGCCTTCTCACTCGTGCGTTGCGCTTGTTGGATCTTCCGGTTGTGGCAAAACTACACTTCTGAAGATGGTGAACCGCATGGTAAGCCCGTCGTCAGGCCGTGTGCTCATTGATGGCACTGATGTGGCGCAGCATGACCCCATATCACTGCGCAGGTCAATCGGTTATGTCATGCAAAGCGGTGGATTGCTGCCCCACCTTACTGTCGAAGACAACATTAATACCGTTCCGCGACTACTTGGCACACCAGCATCATCAGATCGCATTCATCATTTGATGGAAAGTCTGGAACTGGACCCTGCTCTAGGCCGAAAATACCCTTACCAACTCTCCGGTGGCCAAGCACAGCGGGTGGGCGTAGCACGAGCGCTCATTTTTGACCCCAATATTTTATTGATGGATGAGCCGTTTGCCGCGGTAGATCCCATTGTTCGTCATGGGCTGCAAGAAATGGTGGCCCAGTTGCAACGAGACTTTCATAAAAACAGTTATTCTGGTCACCCATGACTTTAGCGAGGCTTGTTTCCTGGGTGATACTGTTGCGGTTCTTAGTGTTCGCGCCCATATTGAGCAGCACGCAGCACCGCGCGAGATTCTGAACCACCCGGCAACCCCGTTCGTCGAAAAGTTCATTCAAGCCACCAGGCCCTTGAAGGCGGATTAAATGAATTGGGTCATGCAAAATTCCAGTTTTATTGGCCAATTATTTTTGAACCATAGTGTGCTGATTATCCCACCTCTGATCGTTGCGTCCATATGTGCGGTGCTCGTTGGGGCGCTGGGTGCCCAATACCCACGAGTGCAGGAAATAATTGGGGGAGCCTGTCAGCTGCTCTACACTATTCCCGCGCTACCACTGCTAGTGATAACCCCGATCTTTCTGGGGGTTTCCATTACTTCGCCGGTAACCGTCATGGTGGCATTAGGTCTTTATGCTGTGGCATTGCTCGTCCGAACCAGTATTGACGCATTTGCCTCGGTGGATAATAGCCATCTTCAGGCGGCAGAAACCTTAGGCTATGGGCCGTGGCGCATCACGTTTCGGGTTCGATGCGTACTAGCCTTACCAGTCCTCATGGCTGGGCTGCGGGTCGCAACAATGTCAACAGTTTCACTGGCGTCGATCGGGGCGTTGGTGGGGGTGTCGTCTTTGGGGACACTACTCACAGACGGTTTCCAACGTTCACTGACCGTCGAAGTGGTCACCGGGATCATAGCAATTGTGGCTATGGCTTTCATATGTGACATCATCCTCCGGCTTGCCACAAAGCTACTGACCCCATGGGCGGAAAGGCGGCCTCAATGATTGCGGATGCCCTGTCGATTCTTATGGACCCACAACGCTGGGGTGGTGACTCCGGGTTCATTATGCGCAGTGAGCAGCACATCGTATTAACACTCGTGGTGCTTCTCATCGGTTCTGCCTTGGCCATTCCCCTAGGAATCTGGTGCGCCCACGTGCGACCAGGGGAAGTGATCGCAAGTATCCTCATGAACAGTGCCCGTGCGCTACCATCCTTGGGGCTTTTGATCCTTTTTGGGCTCTGGCTAGGTGTTGGGTTGCTGGCCCCCGCCCTCGCGCTCATCGTGTTGGTGTTCCCCTCACTGTTCATAGGAGCTTATTCGGGAATAATGGCTATCGACGCCACGATCATAGAGAGCGCCCGTGCCACCGGCCATAGTTGGTGGCAGCAGGTACGGAAGATAGAAATTCCTTTGGCGCTGCCGCTGATTGTGGGTGGCTGCCGTCAAGCTGTTCTCCTGGCAAGCTCGACCGCGACTTTTGTCGCCTACACATCAGATTTTGGATTAGGACGATATATTTTCGCCGGCCTGAAAACCCGCGACTATCCCCTCATGCTGTGCGGCTCGCTGCTCGTTATCCTCATCACATTCTTCTTTGACCTCATTTTTGCCCGGCTTCAAGCCTTGGACCCATAACCGTCCCTGGAAGGACCACTCATGAAAAGCAATTGTTGTGCACCAATCTGGACCACCCGAGGTGTTGCGCTACGAAGAAATCCCCACACCTGGTACCCGACCAGGATGGTCGGTGGTGAAAGTGCAGGCGGTAGGCGTCAACCGGTCGGAAATATTCACACGTCAGGGGCTTTCTCCCACCGTTACTTTCCCGCGAGTATTAGGAATTGAATGCGTGGGAGTCGTGGCGGACAGCACTACCCCACCCTTGGTGCCAGGGCAGAAAGTAGCGGCCCTCATGGGTGGCATGGGTCGAGAATTCGATGGCGGATATGCCGAATATGTTCTCCTGCCAAATGATCGGATTTGGCCGGTTCATACCTCGTTAACCTGGGAAGAATTCGGTGCGGTGCCGGAAACTTTTGTGACTGCCCTGGGGTCGATCAAACAATTGCGGCTTCGGGCAGATAGCCGGTTACTGGTGCGGGCAGCAACCTCAGGGTGTGGAGTCGCAACAATCCAGCTGGTTCGGGCTCTTTACCCGAATGCCGTGATTGTCGGAACAACCCGTAAGTGAGTCCAAGTTTGACACTTTGAAAGCTCTTGGATGCGACGAGGTTATCCTGGAGGATCCGCAGAACGCTATTCAGGCCGATGAAAAATTTGACTCCATTCTGGACCTGATTGGCCCATCCGCGATTCGGCACTCATTTGCGGTGATGAAGCGGGGCGGAATTGAGTGTAACACGGGTCTGCTTGGCGGGACAGTGGACGCTCGAAAAACTTCGACCCGATTATTGATACTTGTGGTGGGTATTTGACGGGATACCATTCCGGTGATGCAACCGCCGCCCTGTTGCAAGACGCCATCACGATTATTGAGGCACACGCCATTGATGTGACGCCGCATAAAGTGCTCCCCCTGCAGGAAGCATCCCAGGCACATGCCCTCATGGAGTCAGGGGCGGGCTACGGTAAATATGTGCTCCTACCAGGACACTAAGTGCGTTTAATGCGTCAATACCGTGACGTAAAAACCCCACGCAAATTGCATGGGGTATAGAAGAGCCGATGACGGAATCGAACCCGCGCCGCCTGCTTGGGAAGCAGGAGTTCTACCATTGAACTACATCGGCAATGTTTGCTGGAGCCAGGCTAAGAGGCTGACTGGTTCACAACGAAGTACAGTTTAGCACTCAAAAATCCTGTGGGGGCAATTTACCAGATAAAAGCGGATAATACCAGGTTATGCCAACGTTCATGTGTCCTGGTTCATGTCCTAGGCCGTGGCGCCGGTTCCTTGGTCTCAATCTTGACAGTGCACCGGGTTACACTAAAAAGGTGCTTTATTCCGACCGTGACATTCATGCAGCAATCGATGCCGGCGACTTTCATCATCGACCCCTTCGACCCGGAATTGGTCCCAGCCCCTCCAGTGTGGATGTGCGCATGGATCGGTATTTTCGAGTTTTCAATAATTCCAACTACACCCATATTGATCCGAAACAGCAGCAGGATGATCTGACCAGCATGGTCGAGGTTGCCGAGGATGAGCCGTTTGTGCTGCACCCAGGCGAGTTTGTGCTGGGGTCTACGTTGGAGCGGTTTGTGTTGCCTGCGCACATGGCCGGCCGCCTAGAAGGTAAGAGTTCCGGGCCGGCTGGGGTTGCTCACGCATTCAACCGCGGGGTTTGTGGACCCGGGCTTTTCCGGCTGTATCACCCTGGAGTTATCGAATGTAGCCAACCTGCCTATCACGTTGTGGCCGGGTATGAAGGTCGGCCAGTTGGCGCTGTTTAAAATGACGAGCCCTGCTGAGGTCCCGTATGGTTCCGGCGTGCTGGGCTCGAAGTATCAGGGCCAGCGGGGCCCCACGCCGTCGCGCGCCTATCTGAATTTTCGCTGACTTGCTTAGCGACGCCTTCCCGTGGGGGTGATAGGGGTGTAGAAAAGGAGCATTTTTATTGCTGAGTTTATCGCTTGGTAGCACTCAGGAATTACCGGCAAAATCGGGGGAAAATGCACCTTTCGGCGCATAAAATCTCATAAAGGCTGGTATTTGTGCCTAGTTGCGTTTAGTAAAATCTGGGGAAAATTTTACATTGGGGCTAGATTTGCTGATGTGGAATAGTGAACCGGCTTAACGTCTCACGGTTTCCTGTTTAGGCTTACATACATGCGCAACAGTGGATTGAGAACCGGTACACGTCGACCAGCTGCGGTCGTGACCACCGCCGCATTATGCGCCATCATGGCGTTGGGATTGGCCCCCCAGTCTGGTCACGCGCAGCAAGCAAATACCACCGGCTCCACCGTTGCTACGCCTGGTGGGGGGAATTCGGCCGGCACCCCGGCAGATGGCACCGGTGCCGGCACGGGTGCTACCGGCACCACTGGTACCACGGGCACGGGTAGCGCCGCTACCAGTACCGCGGGCGCGAGTGCGAGCAGCCAACCATCCCAGGAGCCGGCAGCCCCGGCGACAGCTGATCCTTCGAAAGTGTCTACGAAAACCGACGATGTTCAGGAAGCTAAAGAGGCGGCAAATGGCGCCACCGACCCGCAGAAAGCACCATTGCTAGTTCCGGGTGGTGCGGTTGATGGCAAACTGTATCCCAAGTTGTTTCAAGATAAATTCACCGACACCGCCACGGCCCGCAGCCTGCTCCATTGGGATGTGGAGTTGAAGGAGGACGAGCGGCTGGCCTTCAGCTATATTGTGCCCCCCAAGCAGGGGATTCAGCGGATGGATTCGACCCCTGCAAATCATCCCATTCATTATCGACCAGGAGGGCCATAACTGTGTGGCCCAGAAGAGTACCGACCAGGAAGATAATACGAATTTTGCCGCCCCATTTACGGGATATATTAGTTCCCCCAGGGTGGGCGGCCAGGACCAGGAATGTAAGCCGGGAAAATTTAAAGTATCCCTAGAGCGCCGGGGCGCCATTGAGCCATCCATGGAGCTTCCATTCGAGTTCATGTTGTGGAAGGTTCCCCGGCCGACGGAGGAGCCGGCGGCTGCGGCGTCGACAAGCGCGACATCGACCACGGATGATAGTCCCGCGGTGCCGTTGACCTTGGCGGATGAGCGCAAGAATGCGAAACTAATCGGGTCGGGGAACTACTCGGGCACGCTGGAGCCCAATAAGCTGCAATGGTTCAAGGTTTTGGTGTCGGAGGGGCAGCGGCTGCACATGGATGTGAATGCGTCGCCCATCGAGCTGGAGCGGAATGCGGACACCAGTCAACCTATTTCGCTGGAGTGGCGGGTGGTGGGTCCCACGTTTAACCCGGTCATGACCACGGGCACGACCGATAGTGTGCCGTACGATAATGTGTCGGTGTCGTCCAAGCAAGCCGTGGGGATCGAGACCAGCACTAACCCGATCCAATGGCCGAATTTGGAGAAAGAACAAGGCAGTGGCGTGGGCGAGTTCCTGTCCGGCGAACAGTGGGTGGCGCTTCGGTATTACCGCCCGCAGGCCACGGCAAACACGCAACCGCTGAAGTTCACTATTTCGCTGGCGGTATCGGGCACACCCTTGTCGGTGCCCAAGTTTGTTGATAATCTCACCGGTCAGGCGGCTACGGATGCGAAGCGGCAAGAGGTTGTGGCCGAGGAGTCCCAGTCAAAAACGTCACCAAGGTTCATGGTGCGTAGCAATTCCACCCCCGGCCAATTATGGACGTGGGCGATCGTCGCCGCAATAGTGGCAAGCATCGGCGCCGTGGGCGGGGTGGGGATCCTGCGCGGTAGGGGCAAGGAAGTGTCCCTGTTCCACTAAAGTCGCGTGGTACAGTATTGGTGCACCGGTAAGAAACGTAAGGAGGTGCACCTTGGCACAGCGCAATGCTGACCGGCGGATGTGGAAAATGAACCCAGAACGACTGGAAGCACATCTGCAATTACGCAGTCGGGCGCGACGCGTCCGGACAAAAAGAAACAAGCAAGCAAAAAGGCCTGCTGCCGAGGAAAGCGGCAGGCCTTTGGCCTTTCTTGCGGGCTTGTCGACGCCCCCACCGTGGGATTATGCGGTCGTCGGGCGGTATCTTCGGCGGCCTCTGAATCAGCACCCTCATCGGTGGTGGTGTCGTTCTTGTTGCTGGTGGTCGGAACCGTGTAGGCGGCGATCACCGTGGTGATGGGCACGGTTAGTGTGAGGGCGAGCGCACCAATTCCGGAACGCAGCATCTCGGTGGCCATGACGTCGCTGGTGAGGATTTGCACCAGCGGCCGCTCCGACACCGACAGCAGCAGCAGGAGCGGCAAGGAAGCGCCCGTGTAGGTGAGCACCAGGGTGTACACCATGGAGGCAATATGGTCGCGGCCCACCTTCATGGCCCCCAGGAATAGTCGGGCCGGTGACGCCTGCGGGTCCAGGTCGGCCAGCTCGTTGATGGTGGAGGCCTGGGAGATAGCAACGTCGTTGAGCACGCCCAGGGCACCAATGATGAACCCGCAGAGCATGAGGCCCTTCACGGACACGTCAGGAAGGTTCACAATGATGGACAGGTTATCGCTATTACCGAGGCCGCGAAGCTCATTATTGTCGATGGCGATGGTGGCCAGCCAGGCAGCAATGACGAGTGCTATGAGGGTGCCGCCGAGCGCCGACGCGGATTTCCAATTGAATCCGTGCACCATAAACACCACCAGCAGGAGGATTGCGGCCCCACTGACGACAGCCGCTGAAATCGGGGAGGCACCCAACAGCAATATTCGGACGGTAAACAGCACCACCACAACCAGGGTGATACCCAACCCCAGGAGGGCCCGCACGCCGCGGATCAGCGCAAACCCGGCGATCGCCGCCGCGATAATGAGACCCCACAGCAGCAGCGGGTAGGTGCGTTGGAAGTCGCTAAACCCATACGACATGGCACCGTCAGCCGTCTTGTCCTCGATGAGGAGAATCCGGTCATTCTTGTGCAGCTCGGGCTCGCCGTGGTTGTGCGAATTAATCAATAAGGTGCGTTGCCCTTTGTTGGTGCCCGAGTCGATTTGGGTGATATACCACTGGCAGTTACTGTCCGACCCGGGCGACTCCCGCGGCGAAGTATCGAACACCCGGCCGACTTCCGACGAGGTACACGACCCCGGTTGGGTGAATAATACGGTGCCCTCAACTTGCGCATGACTCATGCTGAACGAGGTATAAAAATTCGGCGAAATATTGGGTTTTTTATCGCCCGGCCACATGGTGTACACGCCGAAAATAGTGCCACCAACCCAGGCCGCAATAAACACGACCAGCAGGATGCGCGTAAACGTCCAGGTTCGGGTCTTTGGCTTTACTTTTGCTTATCGACGTCTCACAGCTGGGCCTTCAGCCTTGGCTTCCGCTGCGACCGGAGTACCCGGGCCGTTTCTGTCGGTTTGGTCGGTTTCGTCTGCTTTGCCGGTTGCTCCGAAACCACGGGGGTAGTGGGGGTGGGCTGGGTAGGCTTGGCCCCTCGCCGGCCGGGCTTCCGAACCCGCGGCCCTTCGGGTGGCGGGAGTAGCGTCAGCAGGCCGTTGGGCCACTTTCCGAACCGTTCGCTTCGTCGGGCGACCAGCACCTGCCGGCTGCGATGAGGATGACTGTGATCGCCTTGGTCGGCGCACAGCCGGCTTTCGCCTTTTAGCGGACTTCGACCCCTTCGCCGGCTGTTGCGCAGCGGGTGTGATGCGTTTTGTTGCCGATTCCGCCGAATCTCTGCTGGCGACCCGGTCTCGTCTCTCTGATTCTAATTGGTGATTATGCCTACCCATCGGATCACTCCTACTGCTTTGTAGCTGGACAGGAAATTTCCCAGGCGATCAATAGCTTCCGCTAATTCATTGGCCCACGGTAAGGTCACCACCCGGAAATGGTCGGGCAGTGGCCAATTGAAACCAGTCCCATGAACCAACAAAATTTTCTCGGCACGCAAGAGGTCCAGCATCAATTGGGAATCATCGTGGATATCGTAATATTCGAGGTCCAACTTAGGGAAAGCATACAACGCCCCCTTAGGCTTTACGCAGCTCACACCCGGAATCTATTGAGTTTTTCCACGTCACATCACGTTGCCTCGTCAGCCGGGCCGCGGCGGAAGTCAAATCATAAATCGACCGCCGACCCCCAAGGCTACCTGAATTGCATGCTGCGCCGGCACATTGGCGCACAAACGGGTGCTTGCCAATAAATCCAATCCCTCAATAAAACCCCGGGCGTGGTCCTTCGGGCCGGTCAGCACCATCCACCCGGCACGGTAGCCGGCTACCCGATAGGTTTTCGAAAGCCCATTGAAAGTAATGCACAGCAGGTCGGGGGCGAGGGAGGCAATGGATGTGTGGGTGGCGTCATCGTAAAGAATGCGGTCGTAGATCTCATCAGCCAGAATAAGCAACCCATGTTCCCGGCCATTTCGACAATCTGTTTGAGCATCTCCGGTGAGTACACTGCGCCAGTAGGGTTATTAGGGTTAATCACCACAATGGCCTTGGTGCGTTCGGTGATTTTCGGCCCAGCATGTCCGCTAGTGTCTGGGGTTCCAATCAGCAGCCCTCGTCACAAAATGTAGTGGACGGGTTTTCCGCCAGCCAGGACACGGCTGCGATCCATAATGGTAGTCAGGGGCGGGATGAGCACCCGTCGCCGTCGTTAGCAAAGCTTTGGGGTGACCATGGTGATGAGCTCGGACACCCATTGCCAAGGTAAACGTCGTTAATGCTGAATCGGGAACCCGGTATCACCGTAGCGGGTTACCACGGCACTATGGGCGGAAATAATGCCTTTATAGTCGAATACCTTTGCGAAAATGGGAGAGCAGCGATCATGTCTCTGCACGATCACGTCGGGGGCCTCAAACCCGAAAACAAAGGGATTGCCGGTATTGAGCTTGAGGAATGCGATGCCCGTCGAGCTCTCAATCTTTCTGCTTCTTCAGCCACCGGGCCCCGGATTTCGTAGAGCACGTTTTTCATTTTCTCCGACTGGTCGAAGATTCGCTGGTGCCGCGGCGGGGCGGTGCGTGTCGGGCGTTTCGTTGGGTGTTGTGGGGTTTCTGGTTATTCATTCGTTAAATTTTCTGCCACCTTTTTGCCCCGGTGCGCAATACGGACATGGGCAGATGCGGCTATGAAACTTATGGCCGCATGTGACATGCCTGGGTCTGGTCTGGTAGGTGATGCTACGGATAGCGTCAGTTGCTGTTATACCGCCACCGGGTAACGCCAGACGGCAGTTGTTGGTTGTACGGGTCCATGGTCACCTGTTGTTAGCTGACGTGATCGGCTGATATTGCTGAGTGGTTAGCTGTTGGGGTTGACTCACTTGCCGTGGTCTGAGGGCTGCCCCAAAATATTTCATCCCGACAACGATCTACGGCGATGAGAATCAGCGGGAGCAGTAAAGCCCACAGGTACAGGAATGGGATGAATGCGGCACTGGCCAGCATAAACAGTGGCAGTAACATTAGGAACCGGTATAAGACTTGGTATGGTTTTCCGTTCAGCCGGCGGTTAGTAGAGGAGAGTGTTTGTCGCGGCGGGCTGGTCCCACTGATGGCGGGGAGGGGTAGGGCAAACCAGTGGGGGAGGTCCGCAAGATTGTGCCAGGTCGGATTGCATGGACTGCGTTGCGATACTGGCGAGCTGATTATCGTATCTGCGGATGTCTAGCCGACCAGCAGTGAAGCGTTTCCCTAGAACATCCATTGCTTCTCGGCGTGCTCGGCGTCGCCTAATGCGGTAATCCTGGCTAGCTACCTGGGCTGATTGCACAGGTGATGTCATACCACCACAATAGTGAAAGCTACATGCGGGCGGCACTAGTATTGTCATTCGGTTTGGCGTTGTTCATCACGTTTTGAATCTGCTGCTGTTGCCGTAGCTGAATCCGCTGCCGGAATAGCTGTTGTCGACATAGCTGCCGTTGGTTCCGGTAGTATTTTGGTACTCTCGCCGTGCCTACATCTAAAAGAGCACGCTGTTGAGGTTCAGGCGGCTACCGAGATTCTGGCATCCTTTCGCGTCCGAGTCTTCGCGGATCATCATATGCAGCACGATTATTAAAATTGGTAAGGAAAAGTATGAATCCTAGAGGACCAGCAATGCTCAAAAGGATGAAGCGCATGTCAACAACAACAGCATGCTTAGTGGCCATTGCTGCTCGCCATGGGTTCGGTTCAGTTTTGTGCCTTTGAGCTCGCTCGCATGCTCTTTGAGCAATTTCGCCCGCCATCGCAGGCGCTGCGCCGGAAGGTTGTCGGCGAAGATTGCTGTCAGGCGAGACCACATGGCTGTCTCATGATGAAGCGACTCATCCGCGTCGTCATTCCGTGGGCTGCAGCTTCGCCAGCTGCACAATGCTGGTCCAGCGCAGTCTTTCGCGCCACCGTTCAACGTTCCTAACGACACAATCCCGCCAGCGAACTTAGAAACGAGATCTTGGGGATAGGGTGGGAGTGCTCTGCGGGTTCATACCTATCACTTTAGTGGTGGGTTCCTCGGCTGCCTAATCCGACACACCACATCACCGGCAGATTATGCGGCGACGGTCACGGAGTCGTTGAATGGGCTGGTTGGCGCGACGTCTAGGGCGGCGTCGGTGATTTCCGCTTCGTCGCTGAAATTTCCCGGAGGGCTTGTTGTTGCGCCATTTGTTGGGCGTTAGCGAGCCGTAATGGCCTGCACTCGTGCCAGCCTCGGCCTGCGATTTGCCGTTGCCAGTGAAGCGCCAGGGCGCGCTAGCTGATGGCTGATGGCCCTAGCCTGGCACGTGCACAGTCATGATCACGGGTGGCAGGCGAAAGACCGAGGAAATGTTATTCCGCGTAGAAAGCGTAGTGCGGATGCAGTCGTAAAGAAAGTGGAGGAACGCGCAGGGTACACCCAGCTTCGACGCGTTTCTGATCGGCGCCTTCCATTTCGCCGCTGGCGAACGCGACTGCTTGCGAGTCCAGCGGCGTGCGCATAGAGGCTAGGTGTTGGTGATAGACGGCTGGAAGATCCGAGAATATTGGTATCAAATCAGACATCATGGCTGTGCCCGGCAACGTTGAGCAGAGTCGGTTGTCACATCTCGGTGATGTCCAACCGGGCCGGCAGCAAAGCGCGTACCCAGGTCATCCATTGCTATGGCGTCGGTGTCACCGATACGATAGTCCTGGTTACAGTCTCATTAGCACAGGGCGATGTCATAGCACTAGTAATAGTGAAGTGCGAGCAGAAGAGCCGTATCAGGCGTTTCAGTGCTATCTATATTGTTCAATTATGTTGCCGTCGAGAGTGGAAACGGATTTCCCGGTACCTGTTCTGCAGCATGCAAGAATTGCGTTGTTGGGGTTTAGCTGTTTGATGAAATCACGGCGCGATTATGCATTTCACCTTAGTAACTATTGTAAAAGCCAATGATAGTGCGGCAACATCAAGGAGTGGTGAGCGTGAGGTCGACGGCGTAGCCAAAACAGCGTGCGAACGGAAGGCACACTATTAACATCATCCCTACGGTGAACAGGCCGAGGACAGTGTTTCTGTGCTGTGCTGGCATGCTTTGAATAGTTGGCCGCCAGTTGCTAGGCTGGCGCGGTAGGCGCGTAATGGCGAAGATCGCCACCTGGTAAGGGACCACATTGCGGCCACCAAGGATGGCGGACAACCGATCGTTATAGTCCGCGCGCGTGTGTCTCCACCAGTCGGCATAGTGCCAATCTAATCGCGTTTTTCGCATACCATCGTTCGGTATGATCAATGCCACAATCCTAGTTAGCCAACCCTGGAAAAGGGAGTTTTCGTATATGGTTGGTTTTACCATGCGGCTCATACCCGCCACTGGTAGCGCGGCTTTTAGTCGCCCGACCATGCACCCCATTCCCGATGGATTACCAGCGGCTGGGACGGTTCCGAAGTCGTTGCCGAATGTATTGGTTGGTCACCCAGGGCAGCATTAGTGATTTCTGCCCGTCGTTGTTCTGAGTGCCGAGAGGGCTTGTTGTTGCGCCAGTTTGTTGCGCGTTAGCCAGTTCCATAGCTCGCGGCCTCGCTTGGGCTCAGCTGATCTGGCGTTATGCGTCAAGCGCGCCAGGGCGCGCTGGGTTGCATGCCATGATTTTTGGCCCTCAGCTTCTGCACATACAACATGATACGGTGAGCAAGCAGCGCCATGAATGTTATACTGCTGCTACCTGTTCCAAGTGGAAAGTGGCAAAGAAGGGGAGGAACGCGGGCAGGGTACTGCCCAGCCTGATGCGTTTCTGATCGGTAAGCCTTTCTATTTCGCTGCTGGTGAATGTGATCAGTCAGGGATCCCGGCAGCATACGGTATGGCAGCGGGGGTGGCTGGCATTGCGATCGCTGGCAAGGTCGAGAAGACTTGGCATCAAATCAGACCGCATGGTCGCGTTTCCGGCAACATTGGTGAGGCGGTTAATCGTATTCGGTGGATGTCTCAACTCGGCCGGCAGCAAAAATGCTTACCCAACCATCATCCATTGCTTTTTGACGTTTCGGTATCACCGAGACGATAGTCCTGAGTTACGTGCTATGTGCGTGCAAGGGATTGCAAAGGCTGTTCGCGAGGCTACCGATTAGTGGCGTGTTCTGCTGCGGAAGCCGCAGATTGCAGCCACATCCGTTCTCGCAGGCCCTGAATCCCCGTATCATTACCTAAGCGCGCTCTGTGCTCAGAGTCATATCTCAGCCGTTGCGCCCGCACGATTTTCCGCGCGATCTGGATGGATTCCACGATGCTGGCCTGATCGTCTCGGCGGAGGAACATGCGATGGCGCATCAATGAGGGTCGCACCCAGCATGAAGTTGCTCAAAGCCACCCGGACACGCCAAAGAGCATGAGGCCGTTGTCACGAAGGATGCGGAGAGCACTGGCTACCAAGCTTCATATTCGGACCCTTGCGATACAGGCTGCATTGCTTCCGCAGACAGGCGAATGAACGGTGTCGAGCGAGGACGGTGGGCTGTGACACGCGGCCGGAACATTGGCCGTCAGCGCCACGGAGCAGATCGTTGAAAAGCCGAGGAGTTCAGATTATCCGGCGGTTGCCCGCAATGGAAGCGAGGCGGCATCGTACCCGTTCGCGTCGAGACGCCCGGAGGTGAAGTGTGCTGCCGCAGCTTCGTCCATGGCGCGTGCTGACGTTCGGTATCGGCTGATTCGGCAATCGGAACTGAATGTTTGGCCTCATGCTTTTAAGCTGCATCGACGCGGATGCTGATTAGCCCTGTTGTTTGCTGGAAATTTCTAATGTTACATATCTGGCGGCTTTCCGCAGCTCAACACGGCATGGGCACCCGGGACGCCCTGGAAGCCAGGTCAGGGTTGTCCCTGATCTTTATCAGCATCTTGACGACGTCTTTGCGAGGCGGTATCATTGATGGCTTTCCGCCATCGGTGGCCTTTGCCACCGGTGGCTTTGCGACGGCGCGTTGCAAAGCCACGTTTTGCCGCGAGTAGCTTTTGGTGACGGGCGATGCGCTGGCCCTGACCCAGAGTGCACTGCCGCGCAGGGGCTGCGCTGGTGGTTGCGCCACCGGAGGGCGTGCAGGCGGTCGGCTGCCGGGGACGTGCTGCTCCAGGGACTCGCAGCCCCTGCCATATGGTTTTCGGCACCGTACGCGGGCGCGGCAGGTGCGGTAGCGCGAGCAGGTGCTGCGGGCTGCTGGAGGGAAGAGCCAGCGGGCGGCGTGCCTTCGGAGGCATGCTCGGCGAGTGTTGCAGGTGGCACGGATCCGCAGGGCTGCGCCGGGAGGAGTGGGAAGCTGGCTGTCGCCCTGGTGGTGTGGCTCCCCGGAGGCGTTGCTGCCGGTGGAACTGCACGTACCAGGTGCAGCTGGTTTGCCCAGGCATGCCGTTACCCGGATCACTGCTGCGCGCGCGGTGCAGGCTGGCTGTGGTGCATCGCCGCGCCAGGTGCTGATGGCACAGCCGCACCCGGAATCGCTTGACTCTGCAGCGAAAGCCCCAGGCTACTCGCTGGTTTCGCCGCCTTGGCAGGTGCAAACAAACAGGCGAAACACCAGCGCTCGCGGGCTCTTCCCACAGCGGTCGGTAGTAAGACGCCGCTTTCGCCGGAGATGACTGCGGTTTTTGCGCTCTTTTCCCGCCGGCTTCGGCTCTGGTTCTCCTGCGTTTCTCCCGAACAGGTGGCCGCAGGGAATCTGCTTTGGGGTCGCGGGTCCGAGGTGACCGTCGATGAGTCAGCACGGAACCGCTGCATCTGCGCAACATCCCGCACTGCCGGGGCCGCATACCGCGACCGCTCTTTCACGGACACCACTGGTCGTGGCTGCAAAAACGGGCAGCGCACAGCGATCTCCTTCCGCTCGCGCCCGCAGCAACCGCCTCGCGGCCCGACTTTCGCTACTGCGCGGTGCGCAAATTCTCCATGAACATGCGCGCACCACGCGTACCGCAATGTACTCGTTACGATCTCCTGCGTACTCCACCATCAGCTCAAGTGCAACACTCGTGGGATTGTACACCATTGCGCCGACCCCAAGAAACACGGATCGCGCATGTGATCGGGTCAGTCCTCGGACCCTCGAGGAACAGGTGTGGAGCACCCTATCCTTGTAACTCAACCGAGTTGAGCAGCTGAGTGCGGTGGAAACGTCGAAATGTAGCTGTCAAAATCCGGGTACTCGTTTCTGAACGTACATGCCAGGGCAGTCGTGGCCACTCTTACGCTGACCTTTTGGGAACCGGAAACACTCCGCGTTACAGAGTGCCAATATCGCAGGCCACCTTGCTGGAACAAAAACTCGTTACCCGCCCGCCGCGCCGGGTCACCCGTAGCGTTCCGCCTCGCTTAAAACCGCGAACTTCACACCCGCTGCGTGAGCAGTTCGACGACGATGCGGGTGGTGCGCTCGCCGTCATCGCCGTACGTCCCGCACTACCCTGCACTCCAGAACAAGTATTTCGATATCATCGGTTTTGCGCAGGTCCTCAGCCGAACACCGGCACTTTCACGCCGTCGCCGGCGGGCCTCGGTAATCCACTGAGGCGCGGCCCGTACATTGCGCACGGCTGCCCCTTTGACCCTCCAGGTTTTCAAAACATCCCCACCAGTCCGGAGGAACCACCTCGCTGGCAATTTTGCAGTGCGCAGGTTCACCACATGGTCGATGTGCTCAATGTCGACGGCATTGCTCCACGCAGGCGCCGGCAGTGGCAGCATGACGGCGTAGCGCATCCGGTGGATAACATTGACTCCGCCACGAGTTTGGAGCAGGTCTGCGATCGGAAGGTAGCGTGGTGTCAGGTGGCAAACGCGTGTCCGTCCTCAGTTAGGAAGCATTGGCGACGGCCGCATCGGATGCCGTCGGTGACAAACTAGCTTTGGCGTAGGGGTCGGCATTCCAGTAGGGGCATTGTGCCCGGCAGCGGCCGCGATTCCAGTGCAGGTAGCCGCATCAAGGAGACATCTTCCAGCTGGCGTTCCTGTAGCTTTTCGCCCGGCGTTGAGAGGAATCTTCCTCACGGTGTCGATCGAGCTCCTGGCTAAAGCCGTCGAGCGGCGGAACCTTTAACCCCAGTGCGCGCGCTGTCGGCGTGTTGCACAGTGCCATCGAAGCACGCCAGGAAGCGATGCCAGGATACCCCACGTGAGACCAGGGCCACCACGACTAACCACACCATGCCCCACGAGCAGTTTGAACAGTGGGCAAAAGGCGGCTTCACCATTGCGAGGTTGGCGGGGAGGAACCGCCACAGGACTGGTGAGGAAGTCCGCTCCACGGTGAGGCGTGGCTACAGGTGGAGATCTTTCCGCCTTTCCACCAGGAGCATGCATGCGCCCTCTAGGGAAAGATCACGCCTCCGCCAGCAGCCGGAAAGCGCGTTCGAACTGCAGAAGCGGGATAACCGTTCCGCAGCCGCGCGTCGACAAGCGAATGGCGAAGAGGAAACCCAATGCTCCAGGACCGTGCCGATCGCCAGGACCTCCTCGGCGAAATGATTACAGCGACCACTGGGACAGTAGAGAAGCCACCCAGTCAGCCGGGTTGAACGCCTGGACATAGGCTCTGGAACCACACCGCAGTGACCCAGACGAGGGTGCCCACCCATCATGCCAGTGTGCGGCAGGCTGGCGGGATGCCGCATCAACTCGGCAGTGGTAAAACACCTCGAGACCTGCACCCGCAGGCGCAGCGGCCTGCCGTGCGGCCGGGTGCGCGGCTGACCAGCGGCACAAACAGACAGGCGGCGGGCGGCGCGAATGAACAAAACCCACGCGCGGTGCGAGAGTGTCAATGCCGAGCACCCCCATGATGAGCGCGTTGGTGACATGCCGGGCATGGGCAAAACTCTCTATGAGTCGTAGCGGAGTAGACGCGTAAAGTATATGCGTCCGGCCCACTAAACTGACCAAGAGATCCCGCCAACCTTCCGCTGCGGCATTGTGAGCTGCACATCGCCGGGCAAATCCTTCGCTGCTTGAATATATCTGGCACATCGTGGGGACATGAAAATTGCTTTCCTAGGAACCGGCCGCATGGGCATCGAAACTGGCACAAGCATCTGACCGTCGCCAATGACTGCGAGGTGCGGGTCTTGGGAACCGGGCGCGGACACCACCTGCTTGTCGACGCTGGTAAAGCCACCGTCTACCCTACAACGCCAAGTCGAGGCCGTTACCGGCGCGACGTGGTGACATAGGCCCCGCCTGTGCGCCGAAAACCGTGCGGCGTGGTCACCGAACCCGACCTTTATTCGCAGGTGTATCCTTGGACCGACACCACCACCGTGTCTCAAGACGCGCTGAGGAATGCAAGCACCCAACGTCCCACCTACAGTGCCTCGCTCCGGTAGGTTGGCACCCCGCCGGCCCGCGCCGGAAAACCGCCAGGTGTAGCGGGCAGCCCTGATCCGCAGCCACGGAGCTGGCTGCCGGCATCGTATCCCCCTGGCGGACCTGAGCCGGCTGGAAGTTGGTGGACTCCCAAACCCAAGGCCGCCATCGGGAAACTTCAACCCAGCTCCTGGCGATCAGTAAAGCCGAGGGCATGAAAGAGGCCTCCTGTTTGGGATGCCACTGGCCTCACCGCGGGCGAGAAAACCCTGACATGCCTGGACGCTAACCGGCCCGGCTCGTTTGCGGCCAACCTGAAGCGTGATTTTGTGCTCGTGACCGGCTACCGACCCAGTGACTTTCACCATCGACGCCTTGCGCAAGGACAGCAAGTTGATGCTGGGACACCGCAGGCCAGGTGCCGCCCGGCATCCAGGCGGCGGTGGAATCCTTTGTACATCCAGCAGGACCGCTGGCCGGGCGTGACCGCGATTTTCCGCCATGTCTGGTGCACCGCCTGAATAATAGGCGCGCGCCGTGACATCGGCCGCTGGTTGGGCGTCGACACAAGCGTGCGGCCAGCTCAGCGCGAGACACTCCACCCTTTGCGGCTGTTACGCAGTGAATCGAACTGCGACAAATCCGGGCGCCTGCAGCCGCCAAGGTTGCTGTTGGTTGTCGTTGGCCAGCAACACGTTGCACGACGCTACCAGAGCCGCACGAGGACATATTATTACGCGTAGAGATGGGTGCCAGGGCCGTAGAGAACGTGATTCCACGTGCCAAGAACTGCACACCGATCGCCCGATACGTTGAGGGAGCCGAACACTGTCGTGGCACGAGCTACTGTCGCCATCTACTGGCGAGAATGGAGGATGGGCGACTGATTCGCAACTCGGTGCGCGACGCCACCGACCCGGCCGCCGCGTACAGGCGGTTGCCGAAAACAACATCCCCAGGATGTAAACCTACTATGAGCGCGGAATCATGCCACAGCTGATGCTGTGCCCTTTGAGCAGGTCGGTGGATCTGATCAGCAACTGCGCCGACCGTGATACCAATGATCGTCGCGCTGAGCGCTCCCTGATACGAAATCCGCCCAGGAGCTTCCCTGCCAGAAAATTCGTACGGCTGCACATCAGACAGGATGATTTCTGATCACCCGACGATCCTCCGTCACTCGGCAGGCTGCCACTATGGCTGCGAACGTCATAATGAATGCGATCACGATGAACAATTCAAGGCAGGTTGCCAGACACGTTTGCCGCATCTGTCGTCTCGCGCCTACATTCACCGTGGTGATGGCGGATGGCGGCGTGGCCTGACTGTACTCGCTGTTCGCGATAT
>BNJS01000560.1_pt1 | contig 53789 bp, 68 predicted proteins | sample 8540461 | NCBI WGS metagenome assembly BNJS01 (sample SAMD00202454, study PRJDB9452) | human saliva metagenome | isolation source: human saliva | place: Japan
TTTTTTTCAAAAAAATTGTTTTTTTCAGTGTGTATTTTTCATTTTCATAGAATACTTAAATTTACAATTTCTTTTATCCCTACTCTTTTCTTGAACGGAAGGGAATTCGCTTTATTATCACTAAGTGATTATGATAATCTCCACAAAACTGAGAAATCGTAAGCGGTATTTTTTAGTTTTGATGTCCTTTGAGCTCTCGCTATGCATCCTAGTCTTCATCCTTTATATCGATGTCTTCAGGAATTGGTTCATCTAAATATTTTTGATACTCCTCCAAAAGACGCTCGCGTTGTTTTTAAGAAGAAAGTCGAATTGCGCACTGTTTAACAGTAACTCGCCATCCACCTCCACCGTCTTCACTTGTTTTGTTTGGATTAAATGCATGAGATATCCTAAGTCGATTTCCAGATTCTCTGCGGTTTGTTGTACGGTATAATACATTCTTTTTCCTCCAATAAAAAGCTACCCTAAACGAATGGTCTAAGGTAGCTAACATTTATCATTATGCTAAAGCGTCAACTAGGCTTTGCGCGAAAGCTTGGATATGTTCGATATCTTCTGCTTCAGCGTTTAAGTCTACTAAGACATTTTCAGCACCTTTTTTTGGCACCTGTTTTTTTGCAAATTGCGCATCAAAATCTAATACTGATTGGCAGAACTTATCATAGAAAGTATCTCCTGAACCTAGCGCGCCGTATACTTTTCCTGTTAAATCCTCTTCCTCTAATTCTTCATAGAAGTCGACGATTTCATCAGGTAGGTCGCCATCTGTTCCGTAAGTATAAGTTGCGACAACATTAATATCATAATTATGGAATTCGCTTGCTTGCGCTGAAGTACATTCTTTCATGTCTACTTCCACGCCACGCTCTTCTAATGCTTCTGCTAAAATATCTGCAATCTCTTCTGTATTTCCTGTTAAACTAGCATATACGATCAATGCTGTTGCCATAATACCACTCTCTTTCTCATTCAATAAGAAGATTATAACAAATCCACCAAACTCCGTCTATTGTTTCTGATTAAAAATATAGGAGAGTCTACAGCAAACTCCACTTTCTCCCTGCGCCCTATTCTCTCAAATATATAAACTATATAAAAGGTGAGGAGCACACATGAACTCCTTGCACTTTTCCATTTCACGAAGGTGAATACGTAATAAATCAATTCTTGGACCTTACGGATTTTATCATTATCATCCGTAACGATTCAAAAAAACTGTGAGCAGCACTCATTACATCTTGGCACAGGTCCATTTCACGAAGGTGAATACGTAGTAAATCAATTCTTGGACCTTACGGATTTTATCATCACCATAATAGGAAATGATATTCAATGGGAATTAGAGGGGAGTAGGAACTTGTTCCATACTCCCTCTTTGAGGCTTGAAAGATGAGAGACGAAGACTCGAATCGGTATCCTATTATGGTAATGATAAAAGTAATCCGTAAGGATTCCCAAGAATTGAATTAGCCACCCTATCCACCGAGTTTTTTAGGCATACTTTATCAATTGCACCCCCTTTTCAAAAGCATTACTATAATAAACGAATTAATTTTTAGGAGATGACTACTTTGCCATTATCTGCAACCGAGCGCCTTAAACAAGCTGAACGCGGTGCCATCTTAAGTATCTGCACCTACATCTTTTTATCTACTACAAAATTCATTGTCGGAAAGACCTTTAATTCGGAAGCACTCTTTGCCGATGGTTGGAATAACTTTACAGACGTAATTTCCTCCATCCTAGTATTCATGGGATTACGCTTATCGCAAAAACCAAGCGATGAAAACCACCCTTACGGACACTGGAAATTCGAAACGATCGCCAGCCTTGCCACTTCATTTATTATGTTCTTTATCGGGATTGAAGTCGTTCGCAATGCATTTCAAGAATTCCTCAATCCAGTAACAGAAGCTCCATCACTCATTTCTTCCATCGTTGGATTTTTCTCAGGGGTAATTATGATTGGTGTGTACTTCTACAATAAGAACTTAGCAGCACGTATTCAGTCTCTTGGTCTTAAAGCAACCGCCAAAGACAACTTAAGCGATGCGATGACGAGCTTCTTGACGGCCTTAGCGGTATTATTTGCTTCCCTCGGGCTACATTGGCTCGATAATATCATGGCCTTCGTGGTCGGTCTCCTAATCGTTCGTACAGCAGTCGAAGTATTTAACGAAAGTGCGTTTCAACTGACAGATGGTTTCGACCAAACGGAATTAGATAAATACATTCCTGTTATCTTGCGACATCCTGAAGTGAAAGATATTTGTGAAATAAAAGCGCGTCGATACGGATCAAATGTGTATATCGACTTAACCGTTTGTATGGATAAAGACCTATCAGTGTATAAGAGTCATCAAATCACTGAATATATTGAAAAAGAACTTTACGATGAATTCGCTATTTCATTTATCGATATTCACGTGGAACCTTATCAATTCTAACTAAAAATCCCAATCACTGTGTTAGTGATTGGGATTTTCTGTTATTTAATCGTATTAAAGTTTAAGTTGAAGGCTTGCTTCACACTATCACTGACTTCTCCAACTGGAGTTTTCGATACAAATTTTCCTTTGATGCAATAACGGTTTGACGCATTATAGTCATCACAAGTAATGAGTGTAATCTCTGTTACACCAGGTTGGTCGTTGATCACTTCTACTCGAGTTGGTTCGATCAATTCGACAGAAGTTGTTTCATATTCATAAACGTACTCTAAGTCAGTCGTATAAATTTTCTCTCCGACTTTAAGGTTCACAAGTGGTGAGAATAACAGTGTCATATCGCCAAAGTAGTTATGACTGGCAAGAGCGTAGTTCCCTTCACCCATCTTTTGAGTGGGTTTCATCGTTCCAGCACCAGATAATAACACTTCGTTGGCTAAGCCTTTATAGATTGGTAAGTTTAACTTCACACTTGGAATCGCGATTTGGCCAAGCGTTAAGAATTTTCCTTTGTCGAAATTCGCTTTTAATACTTTATCTAAATCAATCGCTTCTACTTTCGAGAAATCGAACTCTGCTTCCTCCGCCTCGTTGGCTTTCACTTCGGCTAAAGTAATATTTGAAGCAGCTTCAATTTGTTGACTTTGCAAGCGAGAAAGTAAAAACGTACGAATCGGACCAGCCGCAAATAATAGCCCTGCAATAATAAATAAAATTGTTGCTAGGAAGATGCGCCAGTTAAATTTCTTCTTTGGCTTCTTTGGTGTTTTTGATTTCTTCTTTCTTCAATCTTTTCCATTTTCTATTCCCCTTTTTCCTTTGTGCTTACAAGGATCCAATACCCTTTATCGAGTGCAATGCGTTCGACATTCCCAAAAACTTCTTGCATTTTCTTTTGCGCACTCGGAGCCCCTTGTTTTTTCTGAATCACGATGACGAGTTGCCCTTCTTCTACTAAGTGGTCGTAAGCCTCTGCTAAAATGCGATGCACGACTTCTTTCCCGGCACGAATCGGTGGATTACTAATAATCACTGAATAATCCTGCGCATGGACATTGTCATACGTATTGCTTTCGTGAATCGTCACGTTCTGAATCCCATTCGCTTCGGCATTACGCTTTGCTAAATCCATGGCACGTTCATTTACGTCGACCATTTCCACAGACATCTCAGGATAAGCCTTGGCAAATGACAATCCCATAGGACCATAACCGCACCCGACATCTAGAAGTTTTCCTTGTGCAAGATGGGTTGGAACCTCATAAGATTCAATCAGCAATTGGCTTCCAAAGTCAATCGTGTTTTTAGAGAACACTCCATTATCACTAGCAAACTGGAATGTGAATCCCTTTAAAACATAGCTAAAATGTTTTTCTTGACTCTTACTATTCGGTTGATTTGTATAATAGTGATTTTGATTCATGAGCGTCTCCTTTTCTATTGGTCTTTGTCCATACTATCATAAATACCCCTTTTTCCAAAACAAAAAAACCCGCTGTTTGGGAACAGCGGGAAAAGGTTAGGAGGGTTTACTAATAAAAAAATGTTGGGAGTTCATTTTTTTACTTGGGAGAAGTAAACCTTAGGTGTTTTATTGGGTATGGTTAAATTATATTGGTCATTTATGAAAAAGTTGTGAATTTAAAAAAATATTTATGTGAATTAATACTTTTTTTATATTTTCACATCGTCGTATTCAGTACTTTTTTCGAATAAAGAAACGATATAAGGACACGTTGCATGAATCTTTAAGTTTTCATCTCTTGCAAAGTCTGCTAATTTATCCACTAATTGACGTGCAACCCCTTGTCCGCGTAGGCTTGGATCCACAAATGTATGGTTTGCATCAATCACACCTTCTCCTTTTGGGATATACGTAATTTCTGCATCCATTTCTCCAGCTGCATTATAATGTCTAAACGCTTTTTCTTCTTTAATAAATTCCATTTGCAAATCCTCCTTTACAATTCTATCTATAGTATACGACTCAAACTATAGGAATACTAAGAAAGTGACTCAACATCGATTAGTAACATTTGTTAAACTTATTTTGCAACGACCTCATTTTTTTGGTTGTGATATTCTGTTAACAGCTTAGAAAAAGATGAACGGAGAATTTGTTATGCATATACCAGATAATTACTTAAGTCCTGCATCTTGTGCTGTTTTAGCGGTTGCGGCAGCGCCTGTTGTTGGGCTATCGATTACGAAAGTCAAAGCACAATTAAAGGAAAATAAAGAATTAGCACCAATGCTTGGGATTGCGGCTTCTCTTTCTTTCTTATTAATGATGTTTAATGTGCCAATCCCTGGCGGTACTACTGCTCACGCTGTCGGTGGCGTGTTACTTTCAATCTTAATTGGACCATATGCCGCGAGTCTGGCACTGACCGTCGCCCTCCTCTTACAAGCTCTTCTATTTGGAGACGGAGGAATTCTTGCACTTGGAGCCAATATCTTCAACATGGCAATCGCAATGCCATTTGTTGGATACGCTGTTTATCATTTCTTCCGTAAACAAAACCACGAAACAGCCGGAGTTCTCGTTGGTTCTTACGTAGGAATTAATGTGGCTGCTTTCTTAACAGCCATTGAACTCGGAATTCAACCAATCATTGCCACTCAAGGAGGCGAACCACTGTATAACCCTTATGGATTAGCGGTTACGATTCCTGCCATGATGGTGACTCACTTAACGATTGCCGGTGCTGTTGAAGTCTTCTTCACTTATGTTATTTATCGTTTCGTGAAACAAGTGGCACCACAAGAATTGTACACACCTACTTCTGTGAATACGACTTATTTCGTAAAGAAAATCCGCTATGTCTTAATCGCCTTGGTCGTATTAAGCCCATTAGGATTATTAGCAGAAGGAACAGCCTTTGGAGAATGGTCAGCCGACGAACTTGCTGAAATGATGAATAGTGTTCCAGCAGGAATCGAGAATGGATTTTCATTTGAAGCCCTCTTTAGTGACTACACGATCCCTGGCACAAACATCGCAGTCGGTTATATTTTATCAGCCATTACTGCACTATTAATCTTCTATATTTTAGGAAAAATGATTCGAACAATGAATGGAGCAAAAGCATCTCATGCGTAAACTACCTGACTGGCTACAACAAGACGAAGCACTCGCTGCCTCTTCGAAAAGCCATCAATATTTACAAATGAATATCAACTCATTGAGCCGTCTACTCGGCAAAATGAAACAAACGGCACCCGCATTTAAGGCGAAATCTTCGTCTTGGATGCGGCTCGTTTACTTTGTGTGCTTAGCGATTCTCATTACACTCAGCCGCTCCACTATCCAACTATGGATTTTGGCGATTTCCCTATTAGCGCATATCGCCTTTCTTCCAGGAGAAGCGCTCCTCCGTCTTTGGAGGGTCCTCACGCGAGTACTTATCTTTACAGCGATTGTCCTCTTGCCAAGTATTCTTCTAAGAGGCTTCCAGAACAGCGGCATCTTCCTTGGTCGTACAGGAATTTTGGTCTTAAACCTGTCGCTTTTCTTAGCAACAACGACGAGCGTTCAACTCGTTGAGGCGCTTCGCCAGTTGCATTTTCCAAAAACGATGATTCAAACGATTGAACTCGCGATGAAATACACGTACATCCTTGGAAAACACCTACAGCAACAAATCGAATGTGTGCAACTGCGAACCATTGGCCAAAAGGTGAATCTAGGGTTGTTTGGATCGATTCTTGGACTCTTGTATTTATCATCGAAAAACCACACAAAAGAAGTCTACGAGGCCATGACGCTTCGAGGCTACGGAATGGACGTCAAAACCAAACCCCCTTTCTGCTGGAAGAAAGAGGACATGTTATTATTACTCGAATTAATCGTGCTGGTTGCCGCAACGACCATGCTACGCTAGAAAGGAACGCTTATGATTACAATTCACGATGGAAATTATCACTACAGTGAAGACATTGGAATCCACGACATCAACCTTCATATCAATAAAGGCGAAACAGTGGCCTTGATGGGACCAAATGGAGCCGGGAAATCCACGCTCTTTAAAATCTTGGTCGGACTACTTCCGCTCTCTTCTGGGCAATATCAATTTAACGATTGGACGGTGGACGCAGACTTCTTAAAAGACCCAAGTAACGCCGGCCACTTATACCAACAAGTCGGTTTGATTTTCCAAAATAGCGATATCCAATTATTCAATACAACGGTTGCTGAAGAGCTTGCCTTCGGTCCACGTCAGCTCGGATTGCCCGAAGAAGAAATTGAAAAACGAGTGAATGACACACTAGCGCTTCTAGAAATCGAACACTTGAAGGACCGTATCCCCTATCACCTATCAGGCGGGGAAAAGAAACTCGTGGCGATTGCTAGTGTGCTCACGATGAATCCAAGCGTATTGTTGTTTGATGAGCCCTTTAACGGCCTATCACCAAAATACCAACGCCTCATCGCGGAATTACTACAAGAGTTAAAAGCAGCAGGAAAAACGCTGATTATTTCCTCACACCATTACGAACAAATTCAAGAGGTTATCCAACGTGTTCTCGTATTTTCAGAAGAACATACTCTAACTGGTGACTTCACTAAAGAAGAATGGGAAGGTAATCCCGAATTCCGAGAAAATTTCCATTTAGGTTAAATCGTAAATAAACAAAAAAACAAGGCAACTCTTATTGAGTTGCCTTTACTAATATTCATTGGACGTTCAGTAACCTCGTCATCTCAGGTACCTCTCTTTGAGGTGCGGCAGGAACCTTTCTGCCCTCAATGAATATTCTGCAGTATGATTATAGCGTTTATCAGATTCTCCTGCAATAAATTGGTGTTCTTGACAAGCATTGCTAAAGATTTATATTTTGAGGAAATTAGATTATTTTTTAATTATAAACCGATTATCGAAGGAGTTCCTTTGCGAATATCAACAGGGGAATTTAAATGTAGAAACAATCCACGAGCGAATCGACCGCTTAAGAAAGCTAGTGTAAATTTTTAGCGCTCAACAATAAAACTATCTTTCAATACAAAGGAGATCCATTGGGTCTTCTTTTTTTGTATCAATTGATTGAAAGTAACCAAAATCTATCTGCATCCCCTGCTTTGTGGTATAGTAGAAATACATTTATTCAAGTTTTTGAAAGGACAAAGAATGCCGAAGTTTTCACTGAAAAAGAAAGAACCTCTAGAGCCCGCACCTGGTTCTGGAAAACAAAAGAAATCAAAAAAACAAAGAAGCAATCAAGCTGTCGATCGGTACCATGGTCCATTAATCACGAATGAGGTTAGCCTAGGGTACATTAAATTCTTCCCTTGGCTTATGCTTCCATTTACAGCGTTTCTATATTTTGTTGCTGGACACGATGATCCTATAGGGATTATTAAGGTCCTATTCTTGAGTGCGACGATTATTAATATCGTTAGCCTTCTCTTTGGACTTTTTACGCCTTTAATCAATCGCTTTAAGTCTCTAACTTATATTCTAGTGGCCTTAGTCGTTTGGACTGTCACACTCACCTTTACCTTTATCTTCCTACTGATGGTTACCGATGATAAAACACCCTTCAGCGCGTTAAAGCTCTACGAGTCCAAGTTGACGCTATTTTATGTCATTCCAATAGTACTTCTATTTGTAATAATGACCGTCATTTACGCATGGTATTACCTTCCTCAAAATCAAGGGAAAATTTGGAAGATCAATCGATGGGAAACGTATGAGGTGAATAGTAAGAAGAAAGCACTCTTGTTCAATATCGCTAAAGTCCTGGGCTTTATTCTATTGGTCATTGCCGTGATTACAGACTATATACAAATGATTTTCGGCTTTTTCTTTGGCGCTTTAATGGCCTTCGCTTTCCCAGCCGTATTGGTAGATGCCATTTACGCCGCAATCTATATCAAAGACCATCCCGATTATGAAGAGTTGTGATTGCACAAATAAAGAACAAAAAGTTATTGGAGGAATCGTTTTATGGAATTTACTCACAAAATTCCTAGCGTAGAAGCTTATAATCAATTAAGAGTAAACGCTGGAATGAATAGCACTAAACCTCATTCTGAAGTGAAAAAGGCACTTGAAGGAACTCTTTTCTTAGTTTCTGTTTATGAAGATGATGAACTCATTGGTCTAGGAAGAATTGTTGGCGATGGCGGTGTCACTTTTGTCGTATCCGATATTATGGTAGATAAAAAGTTCCAAAGACGCGGTATCGCAAATAAAATAATGGAAATGATTGATCAGTGGTTTGATGAAAACACACATGAGAGTAGTTTTATCACTTTACTAGCTAAAGTTCCTGCAGATAATCTCTATCGTAAGCATCATTTTTGCTATATTGACGAAAATCGAGTGGGTATGATTCGAGAAAAATAGACGTGAGAAAAAACTTCATTTCACGATACAACAAACAAAAAAAGCAAAAATAGAGCCAGCAACTATTTTGAAGTGCACCCTGTCAAGTAGACAGGAAAATAATTAAAGTGTATGACGAGTTCTTATGAACTCGTCTTTTTATTTATGCTGGGATTTTTAACCCCATTGATAAAGTAATTCTTTTCTTATTATAGAACTGGATATACTCCTCAACTTTCTTGAAAAGAGATTCATAGGTTTTGAAATGATATAAACAATATGCTTCTTCCTTTAATGTTCCCCAGAATGATTCCATTGGTCCATTATCGATACATCTTCCAGGACGGGACATACTATGTGTTATTTGTCCTTTCTCTATAAAGTGCTTAAAGAAATGAGAAGTATATTGGAATCCTCGATCACTATGAATCATTGTTTTTGTGGGAATTATCTTCCTTTTTATTTGATTAAAAGTATCTTTAACGATTTGATTATTGTTTTGCTTAGATATTTGATATGCAACTATTTTCTTTGTGCCATAATCTAAAACAGCACTTAAATAAGCTTTGTCTCCCTTTCCATACTTCAATTCAGTGATATCCGTTAATAGTAGAGCCATTGGCTCGTACTTTTTCTTAAATTCTCGATTTAAAATATTAGCTGCAGTGTATTCTTCAGTGTTCGATTTATAACGATAACGGTTTTTTCGTATAACTGCCTTTAATCCCATTAGTTTCATAAGACGCTGAATACATTTATGATTCACTTTTGCATTTCTATAATAGTTTAAATAGATTGTGATACGACGATATCCATATATACCTTGAACAGATTCATATACTTCGTGTATTAATTCCATTAAACGACGTAGTCGTTTTTCAGATTCCGAAGGGACACGATTTAACCATTTATAATAGCCAGCTCTACTGACTTTTAACACTTTACATAATAGAGTAATATGAAATCCTCTTTTACTTAATTTTTTAATCGTTTGATATTCCGCTTCAAATCTCGTTTGGCAAACATCAACTCGCTTTCCACTTCTTGTAATTTTTTTAGTGCGGCATTTTTCTGTTTCTAAATATTCGTTTCGCGCCTTTAATATTGCCATTTCTGCACGAATACGCTCAGTTTCTGTCTGTATATTTTTCTGGTTTTCGTTTCCCTCGACTGTCTATTAATCCATCAGGGCCATATTTTTGATATTTTTTTACCCATTGATACACCAAGTTGTAAGAAACGTTATATTTCTGTGCGGTTTGTTTATAGTTTAATTGATTTTGAATACAGTCTTTGACGATAAGGATTCTTTCTTCGTGCGTTGTTTTTCTATATTTCATAGTGTACACCTCTGGCTTAGGATCGTAGGCCTTCGTGGCCTCACCATTAGTATACTTAATAATCCAATTTCGTACAGTTCTAGCAGAAGGAATTTTGTATTTTCTTGCGATTACTCTTAAATAGGTTTTCGATTCTAAAAACTCTTTAACCACCTTTTCTTTAAATTCCTTTGTATAAGTGTTAAACCCGTCTCGATCTTCTAATGCAGAAGGTCCATATGCTTTATAGTTCAAAAAATACATATTAAATGCTCCAGGTGAAATCTTTAAACCATATTCACTACGCAGCTCACGAAAAGGCACACCATCTAAATACAATTCTATGAATCGTTCTAATTCTTTTGCAGTATGTTTCTTAGCCAATCTAAAAAATACCCCCTCTAAAGTAGTTTACTTTTTTTAGTGTCTACTTTAGAGGGAGCATATCATTTCTAGTTGCTGGCTCTTTCATTTTATTTTACAGTTGCGAACTTCACTTTAGGAACAAGGAAGTATAGCGGAATGACATTCAAAATAAATACTCCAATGAAGAGTGACACATCTTTGACATCAATACTCGTTGAAGAACTTAGAGCATTCACGATATTGGTGTAATAGTATCCTGGGAAAATCATTTGGGCTTTTCCAATAAACTCCATGAATCCTCCTTCGGCACCAAGAGATGCAAATGGAATAATCGTCATAGAAGCTAAAATAATGACTGGGAAGCTGACCGTATCAATAATTTTCTCGTCAAGTCTAACTCCAATTACAAAACCAATAATACTAAAATAAATTCCCATAATAGTTAGTAAGAAAAATTGAACGACTAATTGACTGTTTAGTGGGAAACTAAAAAAGAGAACCCCAACAGCTAATACTACGATAAAAATTAAAGTGTTAAGCACCAATTGCACGAGAGTTTGGTCGAGCAAATAATTTTTCACTGTATATTTAGAAAACTTCGATTCGAATGAGTAAAAATTAATATTTGACGAGATTCGTTTGCTAAAGGTAGCCAGACTATTCCCGATAATCCCAATAAACACTGCAATCCCCAGCATTATATTGGGTGTAATTCCTTGTTGAATATTGTATAGAAATACATACCATGCCACTGGAATAAAAATTGTAAACAATAAAAATCTTTTATTATCAAGGACTTGTTTTAATTGAATGAGTTTCATAATCATTATCCCTCCATTTTCACTTGTTCTCTATAGAACTGTTCGATTGTTTGGCCCTTACGATGAATCTCTTCCACACTTTCTTGTGCAGCAATACGGCCATCTTTTAAAATCAGTACTTTCGTAAAGAAATGATCGATTTGGTTAAAATCGTGAGTCACGACCACCGACGTAAACTTCTGCTCTTCTAACAAATGCCAGAAGTTATCAACAGACTCTAAATCCATTCCGGTTGTTGGTTCATCAAGAAAGATTAGTCGTGGTTCATTTAAAATCGTTAATAATAATGAGAGACGTCTCTTTTGTCCGCCAGAAAGCCCCAACACATATTGATTTTTAAAGTCCTCTAATTCCACCATTTTTAATAATGCATCAATATCGATATCTTCTAATTGATTCATATAGCACTTGAGCAACACTAAATCTCCCACTTTCAAATCATCAATCAAAATATCTCCTTGTGGCATCATACCGATTTCGGTTTGAAAATCTAGAGTTGTTTCGATACGTCCTGCATTTGCTTGCAGTTGTCCAGCTATAATCTTTAGTAGTGTACTTTTTCCTGCCCCATTATTCCCAAGTAAGGCAACCTTATCTCCTTCTTCTACTGTGAAGGAAACACCTTTTAAAACCTCTTTATTCTTAAATGACTTTTTGATTTCTATTACTTTAAACATATAAGCCTCCAGGTGTTTGTTTTATTGATGAATTTAGTTTACTGCACCTGTTCCCACAAAAAATCAAATTATCAAAAACGGTCAATGAAATGTCGCGAACGGTATTTTTTATCATGAAAGCACAAAAAAACTAAATAGCAATCGCTATTTAGTTTAGATTGATTTATTTTATTGGATAAAAGTAATCGCTTGAGAAAATTGGTAGTTTGCACTTCTAGTGCTGATTGAGCACTTTGGATAACGATCCAAGATTTGTTGTACGTTATAGAGTCCAAGGCCTCGATCTTCACCTTTTGTGGATACACCGCGTTCAAATAAATGAGTCACATCCACCTTCTCAGCTTCAGTCGTATTTTCAACCACCAAAATCAATGCCTTTTCACTCTTAATCAACGCCACAGAGAGTTTTTTCTGTTGGGCTTTCTGACTAGCTTCAATCGCATTATCACAGAGAATGGATAAAATCGTTATAAAATCTAAAATTTCTATTTGGAAATCATCTATCGGTTCTTCCACCTCAACGGTAATGTCAATCCCTTTATTTTGCGCCTCTAACAACTTCGCAGACAATACGCTTTTAACGGCATCATTTTTAATATTGCTAAGTCGTGCGATATCAAATTTTTTATCGTAAAATGACTTTCCACTTTCTTTCAGAACATCCTCATAAATACGTTGAATTGCATGCAAGTCTTGATTTTCAATCCCTAGTTTCAAACTCGTTAAAATATTGAGATAGTCATGTCTAAAACTGCGAATTTCACTGTAAAGAGATTCCACATGATGACTATAATTCGATAATTCTTTTAACTGACGGTCTTTCTGCGCTACAATTTCTTGTTCGAGTTTTTCTTTCGAAGTTGCATTGACATATAAGAGCATAATGAAAAATAAAATAATATATAGATTATTAAGCTGCCCTCTCCACATATCTGCTTCTGACAATTGATTTCTTAAAACAACAAACAAAGAAACCAGTATGATATAAAGTATCATCGATAGATTAATCATCAGTAAAATTGTATTAAAATATTGGCGTTTAAATCCTTCTTTTAAATATTTAAAGTCAATTTTTAACGAATGAATAATGAGTAGATATGCTGGGAAAATGAGCAATTCAATCAGAATATCATATCCACTAATCGCCGCTTCATTAAACACGGTAATTCCTAACATCGGAAATACATTATAGCCTAGCATACGTCCAAATAGACTTTCCACAACGACTGGATACAATCCATAAAACAGATTCATCATCCGACTCTGATTTTTATTCATATAAAAGCAATAGGCAATATACATAATAAAAGAACCAAAATAAGCAATCGGTGGCACTACGCTAAAGAGCCCCACAAAGGCTGCTGGTATTATCAAGAACCATTTCCATTTTATCGGCAATTCACTAATCTGTTTAAAAATCAACATCTGCGCCAGTATTTTTAAATAAACATTCGCTACATTTAAAAAATATTCCATAAAATCATCCTAACAATTTAGTGTCTTTACTTTTTCAAGAAGTCCTTTATATTTCATACGGGAAACCAAGCAACTATCATTATTTTCGAATAAGGCTACCTTTTCTTCTTTATCGATTTTCACGATATTAGCAGGATTTACCACAAAAGACCGGTGACAACGATATAGGCGTGGATCTGCTTTTTCTATCTCTGCAATACTTGCGTAGAACTCTAATCGTTCATCCTTGGTATGTAAAATCACCTTATGTATCGTTGGAGAAGTCTCAAAATACAAAATATTATTAAATGGCACTTGAACATGAGCCATCGCAGTTTCAAAAGTAAAAGCATCTTCAGAAACAGTTGTTCCTGCTTTTTCAATCGTATATTCGATAGCGGAACATATACGTTCTGCAAACTCTTCTTCTGAAAGTGATTTATCAATAAAATCAAGTGCGGCTACCTTGTACTTGAAGGTAATTGGCATAAACTCTGAATGAGTCGTGACAAACACGATTGTCGCATTCGAATCTTTCTTCCTGATTTCTTTTGCGATATCCAGGCCTTTCTTTTCTTCCCCTTTAATTTCAATGTCTAAGAAGAATAATTGATGTGAGCCTCTTTCAGTGATTGCTTCCACTAGTTGATGAGGCTTGCCAAAAATCTTCGGAGGTTTACATTGTAATGATTTTTGTGCAATCAGTTCCTGAATCACATTCTCGATACGAGATTGCTGCAACAACTCATCTTCTAATACGAAAATACTTAACATTGACTTTCCTCCTTTAGGATAGATGCCGAATATGACAGATTTCTATCCTTTTATGACATTTTCAAAATGAATACTTTCACTCCATGTACAATAAATTCGATTGGAGGAAAGATATGATTCAATGGATACAATATTATTGGTTACTTCTGGTTCTGAAAAAATATATCAGACAACATAAACTACCTGTAACCATTCATTCAACATTCCCAATGATACAACTTCACGCCAAAAGGAATTGGTTTTATTTTATCACAATTACTGCTCCTTGTAAGTTGTCAACTACGGTAACCCGGATTCGACGACAGCATCTTCATGCAAAAATCATTTTGGTTGCTCACTCTATCGATTATCCAGAAATCTTCAAAGCTCATCTAGAATTATTTGGAATTGTGGATACGAAGCAATCCTTATTTATGGTAATGGATGAATTGAACGAGTATTTGGAGTATTTATTTCAACCTAAAATTGATTAAATTCTTGAAAGAATTCAGGAGTATCTAAACCATTTTCTAAACCTTTTTTGTATAAAAAATTGAGAAACATTGATAAATCAACATTTCTCAACCTTCATAATTACCAAAAATGCCTCCTACAGGGCTCGAACCTGTGACCCATAGATTAAGAGTCTACTGCTCTACCAACTGAGCTAAGGAGGCAAATAAAGCTGTATTGGTGCCGAAACTTCACGGTTTGTATTGAACCCTCGCAATTAAGAAGGGTTCCAACTCAAAAATCTGAACACGACTGCGGATGGCTGGAGTTACAGAAAAGAAGGGATTTTCAGTCGTAGCGCCAATCATGATGACCAGACCACTTTCCAAGAGAGGCAGGAGAAAGTCTTGCTTGGTCTTGTCGAGACGGTGGATTTCATCTAGTAGCAGTACAAGCCCACCTGAAAATTTTGCTTCTTCAGCAATTTCTTGGAGACTTTTTTTGCTATCAACTGTCGCATTAAAGGTCCGAAAGGCATACTTGGTCGTTCCAGCGATGGCTGAAGCGATACTGGTTTTTCCGATGCCTGGAGGTCCGTAGAGTATCATAGAGGATAGGCGATTGGCTTCCACCATACGGCGGATAATCTTGCCTGGTCCAACTAGATGCTCCTGACCGATGACCTGGTCGATGGTTTTGGGGCGCATACGAAGCGCGAGATTGTCTGGCATAGCAGTCCTTCCTAACATGGATTTTCTGATACGAATGTGGTAAGATGCTAGTATCTATTTTAGCATATTCCCGAGTATTCGGGGAGATTGAGGGATTATTTGGAGGAAGTAAAATGATTTTTACAATTGCAACAACGACGTTAAACAAGGAAGTTAAACGCAAACTAAAAACTGGACAATACTCTAGGGAAGAAGCTGCATTTATTTATATGGAATATTTAAAGTTAAAGAAGCAGAGAGAAAGTGGTATGAAACTAGCTGGGATCTCTACGGCTGTTATTTGGGGATTAATGCTTGTTTTAACCGTAATGAGTGGTAAAGATCTCGTACTGCTCCTTTCAATAAATTTTTTATTACTGCTACTGCTTGCAGGAGTTCTTCTATTTGTTTATTATCTTATGTTTGGTTTTTTTAAACAGCAGATTCATAGTGCAATGAAAGAACACTACACAGATGTGATTGAAGAATTTAAGAAGAATAAGGAAAATACAAATTGAAACATGGCAAGAGTTAAAAGTTACAGTGAAGCGTGAGGGAGAGGAGCTAGTCTCTAATCTCTTGATTGAGTTAGGTGCCCAGGGTGTTGCGATTGAGGACAGCATGGACTATGTGGGCAACGTCGATCGCTTTGGTGAGATTTCCCTGAGGTCGAGCAACAAGAAGAAATCGTGGTGACAGCCTACTATCCTGAAACGGTTATATTCAGAATGTCTTCAGTTATAGACAAACAAAAAAGCCTTGATTTTGATATGTACCCCCTTTACTGGACAAACCAGTAAAGGGGGTATTTATTATGCGTTACTCATTTGAGTTCAAAATGAAATGTGTCGAATTATATCGACAAGGAATATGGGCCGAAACGCCTGAAAAAGTTATGAAGAGTAGTTTCCGGAAAAAAATACGGGAATGGGATAAAATTGAAAAAATACGCGGTCCTAAGGGATTAAAGCGCGTTAAAAGGCAAAGAAAATGGTCACAGGAAGAAAAATTGACATTTGTTCTACAGGTTTTAAATGGGAAAACTCTTACAGAGGTTTCTTTCCCAGCAGGAATTAATCACGGATTATTAAGTTCTTGGGTTCACAAGTATCTAACTTATGGATATAATGGTCTAAAGAATGAGAAAAGTGGACAAGCATTATCTAAGGAGCCTGTTATGAATAAAAAACTTGTATCAGATACCCTTTCAGAATCAGAACGAGAAGAATTAATTCGTTTACGTGAACGAAATGCATATTTAGAGGCTGAAATTGCTGTTATAAAAAAACTGAAAGCCTTGAGAAAAGAAAAGGAAGCTGCGCTTCTCAAGGCGAGAAAGCAGCGGTCATCAAGGATTTGCGAGAAGGAGGATACCAACTAAAGTATCTTCTTAAAGCGATGGAAATGGCAAAATCAACTTACTATTTTGAATTGAATAAAGTAGATGGTGTGACTGAGAAAAATAATGAGTTATTATCGGAAATCCAAACTATCTTTCATGAAAATAAAGGTAGATATGGTGTTAGAAGAATTTACCAAGAACTTCGTCGTAGAGGCTACGTTGTTAATCATAAAAGAGTTCAACGTCTTATGCATATAAATGATTTATTTGGAAAACGCCCTAAACAAAAATACCATTCTTATCATGGTAATGTTGGGAAAGTTGCTGATAATATTATTAATAGAGATTTTGTGGCCAAAAGGCCTCTTCAGAAATGGAGTACAGATGTCTCTCAATTCACTTTTCCTTGGGGGAAATGTTTCTTTTCTCCAATTTTGGATATGTCTACTAATGAAATAATCTCCTATGATCTTTCTCTACGTCCCAACTTAGAACAGATTCAAAGGATGTTAAATAAAGCTTTCAAAAAGTTTCCTGATGTTAATGGATTGATTCTCCATTCTGATCAAGGTTGGCAATATCAACACACATTTTATCAAAGGTCATTAAATGAACGAGGAATTATTCAATCAATGTCTCGAAAAGGAAATTGTTATGATAATTGCATTATAGAAACGTTTTTCGCCAGAATGAAGAACGAAATGTTCTACGGTTTTGAAAAGGAATATTCTACTTTTAAGGAATTTCAAACAGCTGTGGAAGAATATATAGATGATTACAATAACAAAAGAATTCAACAAAAAACAAAATGGATGCCCCCTGTTCAATACAGGGAAACATCCATGTGTTCAGCTTAATTAAAAAATGTGTCCAGGATTCTGGGTACATATCACTCCTGGTTCTGGAAAACAAAAGAAAGCAAAAAAGGCGTTGTGATGGCAACAACTTCATAAAAAACAGAGCCAACAGCTATTTTTAGTTGCTGGGTTTTTCATTACATTTTATAATTGCTAACTTAAACTTAAGCATTATTAATTATTAGCAAACCCTCAAAAAACAAAATTTTATTATGCTAGACTCGAATATGAGTCAGAGGTATTTCACAATTTAACTTAGTATCGCTTTTTCATCTTTGTTATAAAAATATGAAAAATTACTATGATTTTAAAAAAATCACAAAATAAATATTTATACTCTAAGTTTCCAATTAAACAAATTACACAAGAAAAAAATTCCTTCTATTCAAATTGACAATACTTTTTTTATTTAACAGCAAATTTTAAATATAATTCGATGAAAAACAATTTAATCTGCTTCCTATTTTTGCAGGATTCTCATTTTAACTACACTGAAATTTTTCAAATAACATCTCTTTTTTTGTTGTTGTAAATATGAAACAGCATCTACGTTGTTTGATAAGCAAAACAAATATTTGGAGAGTTTATTACTGAGAAAACGTAAAATCTTGTAAAAAAATCAAAATGAATTCTAACATACCAATGAAATAGAGGCTAACTAATTAAAAAAATAAATCTCTTTTCTGGATTAATCAAAAAAAGAGATTTACTTAAAACATTGCTAGTTGATATGATATTTTTAAACTATTTGTATTTATATTGTAATTTATCTCCAATTCGTGTTTGTTTGTTCAAAACATTAAATTTTCTAAAAATTATTTTTTTCATAAATTGAGATCTTAGGGCTATACATTGTAATTTCTTTAGATTCATAATTCTCATAGTAAGTAGGAACTTTTTAAAATAAAATCACAATTATACACCTCTTTTTTTCTTTAAAAATACGCTACTAGTTTAAATGCACAAGACGTTTCTGAAAAAAGATTCAACAAAATACCAATGTAATCATTTTTTTGGAATTTTAAATTTCCCTTCAAGATTACAATTCTCATTCTTATTTATAAAAAAGTCTAGTTCATAATCAAAATCTTTTGGGGGCATAGCAGCATCTACTTGTATAGGGTGGTATAGTAACTTATCGCCAAATAACCTTAAAGGATAAGATTCTAAAAGAAGATTTGATGAGTCATATATATTAATCGATAAATTATTATAACTATTATTAATCATAAAATTTGTAATATCTTTAGATAAATCCTTATCATAAACTTGTTCGATTAAACCTCGTTCTAATTTAAATTTAAAGACCTCTTCGGCTATAACTATTTTTATCTGTAGCATCCTCTATATTATATTCAACTTTATAAGTTTTTTTCCTCTTTTTGATTAGTACCATTATTTACTGCAAAAAAATTGTGAAAACTTGTGAATCATTATCATAATCGCAATCTAACAACGTTTTTATCAAATTCTATTTCCTTATAATTTTGAATAGAGATATTTAAATCAGAATTCTCGATTTTTTTGTCTATATCAGAGTTGTTCTTAAAGTATAATATCGTTTCAGCTATTCCATAACTAACTATATTATTAGTACCTTCATGAGAACTTCCATCTAAGCTGTAAAATTCGTAAGCTACTCCATGGTCAAACTCAACTTCAATTTTATTCTGTACAACCTGTTCGGCATATTGAACAGGTTTTCTAATTTTTAATGCTTCGCTTATGGCTTTCAGTACTTTCTTTTTCATAAATCCCACTCCTTTTTGGTTCCGCTTACATTATTTTTTTATTATAAATGCCCCCTACAGGGCTCGAACCTGTGACCCATAGATTAAGAGTCTACTGCTCTACCAACTGAGCTAAGGAGGCATTAGTTACTTTACTAGTGTAGCACCATCCCCTTGATAAATCAAGGAGAAATGCTACTAATACTTCTGAATTATTCTAACCTTTCAACAACTTAAACACACCGTCTGCAGTCCCTAAAATAATATGTAAATTATCCATGAGAATTGTCTTATTTTCCTCCGCTATTCCAGATCTTGAAATAAAAATATCTACTAAATCTCTAATAAGTCTTTTTTGTTCTCTAATTATCGCTTTATCAATATCATTTGTATAATGATAGATTATTATAGGTATATTTTTATTAACAGAAACTTCTCCAACAATATTCCAGAGTAACTTATCCGTCTCACCAATAGACATTCCATATATAACAATTAAATCCGACTCATTAATAATACTCGAATTAATAATCAACATATCTTCACGAGAATCCTCTAAAAGGTCTTTTTTTATTAAGTCAGCGCACTCATCTTCAGAAAAATCGTTCTGAAATTTGAGTTGAATCATTCACTCCCAAAAATAATATTTTTTTCTAATGTTCCATGAGCATGAACAGGAGCTGAAACACTCACAGTTTGATTACTTTTTTTCTATATGAAATATAAAAAAATAAGAATCCGAATTATTTAATAATTTGGAAAAATATTCTAGTATAGTTAAAAGTTAAAATTCTTACTTCATCACTTGTATTGGAAAACGAATCAAGGTATTTTCTTAATTCCTTTTGATTTCTTCCTGGTAAATCTTCATCTTCCGTTAATAATTTCAGTGTTCCTTTAATGTCTATTGACCACGTATTAAACCCTTCTCTAGACTCATATTCTTTTTTTCAACTTCGGAAAGATAATTTTTTTAAGTCTTTAATAACCTGTATATAATCATCAATAAATTTTTCCCCTCTTCATCTCATCATCGAATAACTCTGGTTTCTCAATAGACATCTTTCCTAACTTCAATTCAAAAATCTGACCAATTTTTCAAAATTATTATTTTTCATCTTTTTTTATTTCATCATAGATAATATTAGATTCGCCATTTTCTGGTTTATAAAGTTCCATCTGGTAGTTATAGAAATCTTTATATGCAGTTTTTAATCCTAATGATAAATCTAATCCATTTCCTACTAAATACGTAATATTCAAATTCTACTCCCCCTAGAATTATATTTATGTATGCCCAATATATTTTATTCTAACCCCAGACTCACTTTGAGTCCCGCATCAATGATTTTCATAAAGTCACCATCGACAGTTGTAATCTTTTCAAGAATACGGACTTTATCAATCGTTCGTAATTGCTCGAGTAAGACTACCGAGTCGCGTTCGAACCCGAATTGGTCTTTTTTGATTTCAATATGCGTTGGAATATTAGCCTTTGTATGTTTGGCGGTAATCGCCGCTACAATGACCGTTGTGCTAAAGTGATTTCCTACATCATTTTGCACGATGAGGACAGGGCGTTTTCCCCCTTGCTCACTTCCGACAACTGGCGATAAGTCCGCAAGACACACATCGCCTCTTACAATCTTATCAATCATTTATATACACCCGTTTCACGCGGTCTGAAATGATGCAAAGCACTTCATAGGCAATCGTCTCTGAACGCTTCGCTAATTCAATCGCGGTAATTTCTTCGTCTCCATCTTTACCAAGGAGTGTCACTGTTGTTCCTACTGGAAATTCATTCGGCAAGCGAATCATGCACTGATCCATGCAGATGCGTCCAACGATCGGACAACGCACGCCGTCCACTAAGACATCCCCTTTATTGTAGGCACGGATAAATCCATCCGCATAACCAACTGGAAGTGTCGCTACCCATTGCTCTTCCTCTGCTGTATAGGTCGCACCGTAGCTCACCGTATCTCCTGCTTCCAGCTTCTTCACTTTCACCATTTCCGTTTCCCAACGAAGCGCTGGCGTTAAGAATGACTCGTCTTTCAGCGCTAAGTCTCCATTGGAAGGATTAATTCCGTAAATTCCAATCCCATATCGAACAATGGCACTATCTCCTGCTCCATGCCAAAGCGCATAAGCGGAGTTCGAGTAATGCACATGTGCTGGTTTGACGCTTAATTCATCGACAAGACGGTGGAACTTCTCGATTTGTTTGGTCAACTGTGTCGTATCTGCTTCATCGGCAGTCGCAAAATGCGTGAAAATGCCTTCGAATTCAAACGGGCCATTTTGTAGCACGGCTTCGACCGCTGCTAATTCTTCCTCGTTGACCACACCGATACGTCCCATTCCAGAGTCCACGGCAATATGCACTTTTAACGGTATATCGTTTAAATACTGAGCGGCTTCTGTTAGCCACTCTACTGAGTCGACACTCGCAGTAATCTTATTTTCTGCTAGAAGTGCGGCATCTTCAACGCGGCTGAGGCCTAAAATTAAAATGGGTTGTGTAAAACCAGCTTGGCGTAGTCCTAGTCCCTCGTCCAGATTCGCTACACAGAACCCTGTAGCACCTGCTTCAACGGCTGCTTTGGCCACCGTAATCATCCCATGTCCGTATGCATTGGCTTTGACAACAGCATACAATTCTTGAGTAGGACTCAACTTCGCCAGTTGTTTTTTTATATTTTGTTTTACAATCGATAAATCCACTACCACTCGTGTATTTCGATGGATTGCTTCTAACATCATTGGTTCATTCCTTTTATTCGTTGGATTCTAATACGACGACGGCATATGCATCATGATTGGTATGCGTAATGGTGACCCATGTTTTGTGGGCGTACCGTTTGCACACAAGGACTGGTTTTCCAGACGCATCATTTAAGACTTCGATATCTTGGAAAGACACGTATTGTCCAATTCCCGTTCCCAATGCTTTTGCGTAGGCTTCCTTGGCCGCAAAACGTCCTGCGAGAAACTCCACTTTTCGCTTCGTTGGAAGACTGTTATATTTCTCTAGCTCTGTTGGAGTCAGCACTTTTTGTAAAAAAGTCTTCGGTTCTGCCACGATTTTTTCAATGCGTGAAAGTTCCACTGCATCCATTCCAAGTCCTGTAATCGCCATTGTCGTCTCCTTTAACGTATTTCATTCCTTCATTTTATCAAAATAATGACCATTTGTCAGAAATTTATCGTTTCTTATGATTCCCAGAGGTCTTTCCATAAAACAACTTCGCTAGCTTCAAGAGACGCCTGCACATCGATAATGCGCTGATTGCTACTACCTCGAAACTGTAAGGTCAAATCCTTCTTAGCAAGTTCAAATCGTCCATCAACTAAAATATCAATCAAGCTGAGTAATTCCAGCTTATCCTCTGTTTCTTGCATTAATTCTTCCCATGTATATCCAGTCCACGACCACACGTCTTTGGTGTGCCCGTAGGCTTGACGAAGAGCTTTTACTAAAGAAAGGCACACGCCCGTATTTAAAAACGGCTCACCTCCTAAGAGTGTTAAGCCTTGGCAATATGAAGCTCCCACATCTTCAACGATTTGTGCTTCGAGTTCCTTCGTATACGGAATGCCGTAATTGAAATTTTGCGCGATGACGTTATAACACCCTTCACAGGCAAAAAGGCAGCCACTCACATACAGCGAGCAGCGTACCCCTTCCCCATCGACAAAATTATACGGTTTATAGCTTGCAATCTTCCCTTGGGAATACTGCTGGCTGGTCCATTCTTTTGGCTTCGGGTTATTCATTCTCCGTCACCCCAAGCGCATAGCGTTCCTTGAGTTTTGGCATATGTTTCACACGCGAAGAAATCTCCACGTGACGACCATGCACCATCGGACGGGCTTGCGGGTTTCCAAGGTAGCCACAAGTTCGTTTCACCACATCACAGGTTTGCGGATTATGATTCTTACATTGTGGACATTCGAACCCTTTACTTGTAGGAGTAAATTCTCCATCAAACCCACACTTATAGCAGTGGTCGATTGGTGTGTTCGTTCCAAGGTATCCGACTTTGTCATAGGCAAAATCCCACACAGCTTCTAACGCTTTTGGATTTTGACGAAGCACTGGATATTCACAGTAATGGATGAATCCACCTGAAGAATACACAGGATAATCTTTTTCGAACTCAATCTTTTCAAATGGCGTTGGATTTTTGCGCACATCGTAGTGGAAACTATTCGTGTAGTATTCCTTCTCGGTAATATCTGGCACGAGACCGAATTTTTCGATATCGAGCTTACAGAAACGGTCGGTCAAACTTTCACTAGGAGTCGCATAAACGCTGAAATGATAGCCATACTCGTCACCCCATGCATCGGTATGAGCCTTCAACGCCTTCACGATTTCTAAAGTAAAGGCCTTGGCTTCCGGATTCGTTTCCCAAGCTGGACCAAAGAAGGCCGTCGCTGCTTCATAGAGACCGATATACCCAAGAGAAACCGTCGCACGTTTGTTTCTAAAGAGGACGTCGACTTCTTCGCCATCCTTCAATCGTTGACCAAACGCCCCGTAATGATACAAGACTGGCGCATTGTCGCGAGTGGCTTCCTTACAACGTTCCACACGGTAGACGAGTGCATCTTTACAAATCGCGAGTTTCCTCAAAAATCTCCCAAAACTTTTGAAGAGATCCATCTGCTTCAAGCGCAATCCGAGGAATATTAAGAGTCACAACCCCTAAGTTCATTCGGCCGTCGTTCACTTCTTGGCCGTTTTCGTCCTTCCATCCTTGTAAGAACGAACGGCATCCCATCGGCACCTTAAAGCTTCCCGTCAAACGAACGATTTGGTCATAGCTTAATACGTCTGGATACATGCGTTTTGTCGCACATTCCAACGCCAATTGCTTCACGTCGTAGTTTGGGTCGTTTTCTTCCAAATTCACGCCACGTTTCAATGTGAAGACGAGTTTCGGGAAAATGGCAGTTCGTTTTTCTTTACCAATCCCTTCCATACGCACTTGCAAGATGGCCTTTTGAATACAACGTTCGAAGTGATTTGTTCCGAGTCCAAATCCAAGTGTTGTAAATGGCGTTTGTCCTTGCGATGTATAGAGCGTGTTGATTTCGTATTCTAACGATTGCATCGCATCATAAATATCTTTTTCCGTCTTCTTCATCGCATAGGCTTCTTGACGGTCTTCTCCTTCAATCCAGACTTTTGCATCTGCTAAATGCTTTTCGTAATTCTTGGCTGCATAAGGTGCTAGTAACTCATCCACACGGTTAGCAGAACACCCACCATACTGACTGCTTGCCACATTGGCGATAATCTGCGCCATTTGTGCGGTAGCTGTTTGGATGGATTTAGGAGATTCCACTTCTGCATTTCCAATTTTAAAACCGAGCCCTAGCATGTGCTCGAAGTCAATTAAGCAACAGTTCGTGAGCGGCATATATGGATGATAGTCCAAGTCGTGATAATGGATGTCGCCTTTTAAATGCGCATTAGCCACGTGCGGCGGAAGCATCTTCAGGCCGATAATCTTCCCAACCGTCCCAGCCGTTAAGTCGCGCTGTGTATTAAAAACTTTACTATCTTTATTCGCGTTCTCGTTGACGACGCTAGCTTCTTTATTCGTTAATCGTGAGAGCGCCCATTGGAAATCTAACTGATTCTTACGACGTAAATCACGGTCTACACGGTAGGCAATATACTCTTGTGCAAGGGCAGACTCTCCATCTTCAATCAGTAAATGTTCAATGATATTTGAATTTCATAAATCTCAATCGTATCGTTAAAGCGTCTTGAAATCTCCGCGAGGACATCCTCAACGATGCGACCAAGCACTACCATCCGTTCGTCGCTTAATTCACCATTCAATCCGATTTCCGCTTTTTCAATCGCACGTTGAATTTTTTCCTTTTGAAATTCGACTTGTCGGCCATCTCTCTTCGTGACCGATAATGCTGTTAATGTCTCTACACTCATCACGATCCCTCCTTAAACTCTAGTCCTTATTTTAGCACTCAAAAAATAAAAATCAACCCCTAAAACACAATATATTGTGTTTTAGAATCGTTATAATTTACAACATATAGTGTCTTAATCCACAAAAAAACTCCCTGACAAATCTGTCAGAGAGTCTGAATTTCTTATTTTTGTGCGTTTTTAACAGCTTCGACCATCTTATCCCAAACGTTTTCCATATCTTGAACCAATTTCAATTGCGTACGTGCACGGTCCAAGTTTTGTCCTGGACGAGTCGTTGCGTAATAAACATCCCCATTGATATAGTCCGTCAAGAAACGAATACCTTGTTCGAGCGTAATGACGCGAGCACCCCAAGGTAAGTATTCAAGTTCGGCTTCCGTCAAGATGCCGTTTGTTCCTTCGATAAAGCCTTTCACGTAAATTTCGTATAAGTCGAAATCAAAGTTCACTTTTGATAAATCAGGTTCGTCCTCGGCGCAGTCGTTTGCACCAAAACGAATGGAATCGCCAAAATCAAATAACACTAATCCTGGCATCACTGTATCGAGGTCCACGATGCAAAGCGGTTCTTTCGTTTCACTGTCGAACATGATGTTGTTTAATTTTGTATCATTGTGCGTTACACGAAGCGGCAATACGCCTTCATCGAGTAAATCATAAAGTAAGAAGCAGTCCGCTTTACGATTTTGGATAAATGCAATCTCTTCTTGCACCTCTTTCACACGGCCAACGCGATCTTCTCTAATCGCTTCTTCCAACTGTCTGTAACGATTACGTGTATCGTGAAATTGTGGAATCACTTCGACCAATTGGCTCGCATCGAAGTCGTTTAAGTCATAGGCAAAACGACCAAAGGCTTTTGCTGTGATGTAAAATTGCTCTGGATTTTCTACTTTATCTAATGAATAGCTATTTTTAACGGAATCATAAATACGCCAGTAAGTTCCGTTATCCAAGTTGGCTGTTAAATGGCCATCTTTTGTACGGATGACACGAAGCGTTTCACGAGCAGCATCGCGCCCTTCTGCTTCGTATTTCTCGCGAAGATAAGTCGTTACCTTCTCGATATTTTCCATTAATCCATGTACATTTGGAAAAATTTTATGATTAATCGCTTGTAGTACATATTGTTTATCTTCATTTTCATGTGTATGTGTAATTTGATAGGTTTTATTAATTAATCCATTTCCTAAAGGTTGAATATCTACCAATTCTCCTGGCAATTCATAATATTCATATGCCACACGTGCATTATTTAATGGATTTCCTTCTGTTGTCATAACCTTTTCCCCTTTTACCTTCTAACAAGTCGTATGTATCTATTGTACCGCTTTCACGACTAAAAAGGAAGATATACGGCGAAAAAAAAGCAGAAGAACTATTAGTTCTTCTGCAGTTTCTGTTATTTCATTTCTTTTGAGCTTTCCATGATCGCATCGATTAAGCCGTATTCTAAGGCTTCTTGTGCTGTCATGTAGTTATCACGGTCTGTATCTTTTTCGATACGTGATAATTTTTGACCTGTTTGTTTTGCCAAGATTTTATTTAAACGTTCACGTGTTTTTAAGATTTGACGTGCTGCAATTTCGATTTCTGTCGCTTGCCCTTGTGCTCCGCCTAAAGGTTGGTGGATTAAGATTTCAGCGTTTGGTAATGCAAAACGTTTCCCTTTCGCACCAGCTGTTAATAGGAATGAACCCATTGACGCTGCTAGACCCATCGCGATTGTTTGAACGTCTGCTTTAATGAAGTTCATTGTATCGTAGATGGCTAGACCAGCCGTTACGCTTCCTCCTGGAGAGTTAATATACATGTAAATATCTTTCTCAGGATCTTGTGCATCTAAGAATAGTAATTGCGCGATAATCGCATTGGCCATATCGTCGTGAACAGGTCCACTCACCATAATAATACGGTCTTTAATAAACGTGAGTAAATATCATAAGCACGTTCTCCGCGAGAAGATTGCTCGATAACTGTTGGAATTAAATTCATAAGTCTTCCTCCAAATTTTATTTTGTTTTAGTCTACTTCAATAGTCAACAAAGGTCAATCTATCTGCTTGTTAGTTAATAAAGTTGAAAATCTTGTCCCATACTTCTTTTGAGAAAATATCAAATGGGTTGTGACCTTCACCAAGAACGGCATAACCAACCATTAAGCCAAGTGCAAATAAGATGACTGCGATAATCACGAAGATTAAGACACGGAGTAGCGCCGTCAATAATAAGTGACCACTATTTTTCAATTCTTGCTTCATGCTTCTTCTTTCCTTTCATCATCAATCATATTCGCAGTTGGGTTCATTACGACTTTCTTAGAACTGAAGAGTCTTCTTAGCCCTGAGAAAATACCACGATCTGCTTTAATGCGGTTTAATAGGATTCCTGTTCCAATCGCCACACTTTGAAGCGGGTTCTCTGCCACCATCACAGGAACTTGTAGCTTCTCAGAAAGCATACGGTCGATTCCTTGGATAAGTGCTCCGCCCCCTGTTACCATTACGCCGCGTTCGATAATATCTCCTGCGAGCTCTGGTGGAGTCGCTTCGAGTACGAGTCTGGCTTCTTCTCCAATCGTATCGAGCATTTCTTTTAAGCAATGATAAATTTCATTTGTATAAATCGTTACCGTCTTCGGCAAACCAGTCGTCATATCGCGACCTTTAACAATCATATCCGACTCGTTTTCCACTTCAATCGCACTACCGAGATTCATCTTGATGGCTTCAGCGGTACGGTCTCCGATAATGAGTTGATATTTGTCTTTAATATATTCCGAAATAGCAAGTCCATATTGTCGCCAGCCAATTTAATCGAACGGCTTGTGACCGTTGAGCCCATTGAAAGAACGGCAATATCACTTGTTCCGCCACCGATATCGATGACCATGTTTCCAATTGGAGAGAAGATATCGAGTCCAACGCCGACTGCGGCCACTTTTGGTTCTTCCTCTAAGTAAATATTACGTCCACCGCATTTAATCGCTGCTTGGATAATCGCTTTTTGCTCGACTGTCGTAATATTTGTTGGTGTGCAAATCAAAATATCTGGTTTAGAGAACCAACTATTTAAGTTTAGTTTTTGCATGAATAATTCAAGCAATTGCTCAGTAACTGCGATATCCGCAATCACCCCACCCTTTAATGGATGGTGCACATTGATTTCTTTTGGCGTACGGCCCACCATTTGGTACGCACGTTCACCAACTGCAATCACGTCGCCATTACGCTCATCTAGCGCAACGAGTGACGGTTCATTTAAAATAATTCCACGATCTTTTAAGAACACTAAAATATTCGCTGTTCCTAAGTCTATTCCAATATCTCGAACCATGAAAGTCTCCTCTCTTATAAACGTTCTTTCGTTTTGAATCCATTTTTAAATACGAAAAGAATATACGAGCCAATTAAGAAGGCTACGGCTAATCCTAAGCAATATTGCAAGACGCCGACAAATCCATATTTATCCACATTCAAGAAAAAGTACGGAAATGGGCCATCTTTGTTATTTCCAATCGGAATACGGGTTGTGAGTGCAATCGCCACAGATACAATCGCATAGATTAGTGGCAATAGCGTCCACGTAAATGGATCATACCACTTGTAGCAATGTCCTTTATCAAAGACGATGCAATCCGCTAACGTTCCAAACGGCACAATATAGTGCGACAAGAAATTCTCAATCGTCCAGAACTCTTCGGCTGTCTTTTGCGGTGCTAACATAAAGTGATATACCAGCCCCGTTAGAAGAATCGCAACCGTAACGCCACCCTTCAATCGAAGGTCCATCTTACTCCAATGGCCGTCTTTGCGGTATTTCAATAGCAAGTACACCATAAACAATCCAACGAGTAGATTCGATTGATTCGTGTAGTAACGAAGTCCATGCCAGCCGTGAAGCGTCATCTGCATTAGAAAACCGACAATCGCACAGGTCGCAATGATCCCTTTCGAGATTAGACTTGCTTTTAAAAATGTTGCTTTCTTCATTCAATTCCTCTTTCTCTTGACACTAATTCTCTTTATTATACCATATCTATCGCCTTTGTCAGTACTATTAACGTGCAATCAAAAAGGCTTGGCCACAAACAGCCAAACCTTTCTCCTATTATGCTCTACGATGGTTCATTAAGTCGTGTGGACTTACGACCGGAGTTGAGTTCACCCATCTAGCAAAATTGCGAAGCGGGAGATATAAAATATAGTAAATCACGATGTTTAACATTAAGGTTGCCCCAAGTCTCACTACTAAGAACTCGTTCCAATCCATGCTTGCGACTCCTCGTAAGGCATACACGAGTAAACCGAGACTTCGGTGAAGCTTAAGAAGAACACTAATGCTAGCCCTAATGTAAATGGATTTTGAAGGATGTTTGGGCGAACCAAATTAATGATTCGTACAATCACTGCAAACAGCGCCATGTAGACACCAAGGACGCCTGAGTAGTAACTGTCCACTAAGAATCCTGCAACGACTGTAAACCAGAACATCGACTTTTGGTCAATCATGAAGTTTAACATCACGACAGCGATAATAATCATTCGAGGTGTTAAGCTATAGCCTGAGAAGAGGAATAATTTTGAAAAATGATTCGTTAACACTCCATCGGCTAAGAAAGCAAGGATATAAACAAATAACACCCAGTAAACTCTTTTTGAGACGCGCATTATTGCCCCTCGCTTTCGCTTGTACGAATAACAACCGTCACGTAACGAACGTCATTCGTATCTGCTGCTGGACGAATTTTCACTTCTTTATACAAGCCAAAACGGTCCATCGCCACTTCTTCAACCGTACCGATATATAGTGAGTTTGGAGAAATACCACCGAGACCACTTGTCACGACTTTATCCCCAACTTTGATATCTTGAGTTGCTTGAATTTGGCTCATCACTAACATATTCGTTTTATCATCATAGCCAGTGATAGTTCCGTAGATTGGTTCTTTTTCGTTTTGAATCATCGCTGCTACACGCACTAATGTATTATCAGCATTCGATAATAGCGCTACACGTGCACTCGTTGGATTCACGTCCATGACTTTCCCTACAAGTCCATTATCACTCATAACAGACATTTGCGGTTGAATCCCGTCATTAGACCCTTTATTAATCGTAATGACATCACGCCATGTATCTGGATTACGCGCAATAACCGTCGCATTTACTAACGTATAATCGTTAAGCGTATCTTGCAACTTGAGCGTTTCCTTCATTTTTTGGTTATCACGTTTTAACTCACTCAATTGAACTTCTAATTCATGAATGGTATCAATTTTTTGTTTTAACGATTGATTTTCTTGATACGTATTTGATAAATCACTTACGCTATCGATAAAATCATTAATACTATTTGCTGGATAAGAGACTAATCTTCCTAGAATATTGGTTACATCATTAACACCTTGAGTCACGATATTACTGCCGTAAGTAATGGAATACATGATCAATGCTAATGCCGTGATAATTCCGATTACCCAACCAATTAGTTTCTTATTTGAAAAAATTGGATTCACATCATCACTCCTCTTTATTTATTTTTCAACGGACTCTATTTTTTCATTAATGATGGATTTGCTAAAATCGCACCTGTTCCTAGTGCCACACAATCGAGCGGATCGTTGGCCACAAAGGCTGGTACTTGCGTTTCCTTCGAAATCATCTCAGCAAGGTGACGAAGCATTGCGCCTCCCCCTGTTAACACGATTCCATGATCAATAACGTCCGCAGAAATTTCTGGCGGTGTTTGTTCCAATACATCTTTTACTGCGTCTAAAATTTGATGAATAATTTCACTCATCGCAACTGCAATTTCTTTTGCAGGCACTTCAACAACACGTGGCAATCCCGTAACCATATCACGACCACGCACTTGCATGCTTCCTTGTGCTTTTTCAACGGAAGCTGAACCTAACATAATTTTTAATTCTTCAGCCGTACGTTCCCCGATTAGTAAATTGTACGTCTTACGAACATGCTGAATAATAGACTCGTTTAACTCGTCTCCTCCGACACGAATTGAACGGCTATTCACGATTCCACCAAGAGAAATCGTCGCCACATCTGTCGTACCACCGCCGATATCGACAATCATGCTTCCAGTTGGATCTGTGACAGGAAGGCCTGCTCCAACCGCCGCTGCGAATGGTTCTTCAACCACGTATGCTTCTTTGGCTCCTGCATATTTTGTCGCGTCTAAAACGGCTCTTTTTTCAACGTCTGTAATGCCACTTGGCACACAAATAATGACCACTGGTTTAAAGAATGAGCGGCCCACAATCGACTGAATGAAGTATTTCAACATTGCTGTCGTTGTATTGTAGTCAGCGATTACGCCATCTTTCATTGGGCGTAATGCCACGATATTTTCTGGTGTTCTACCAATCATTTCAAATGCAGATTTTCCTACTGCGATAATTTCTTCTGTAACGATATTTTTTGCAACCACGGAAGGTTCACGTGTGACGATTCCCTCATCTTCTAGATAAACAATCGTGTTAGCTGTGCCTAAGTCAATTCCGATATTTTGTGCTTTAAAATTTAATGCAACCACACTGTTTCCTCCTTAGATAATTCTTCTACAGACCTGGCTGTAAGAATTCTATTCTAGTATAGCAGAATTTAGCTTTTTATTCTTGTATTTTATAGATTTTTAGGAAACTTTTTTATTTCGTAATATAAAAACGGTTTCTGTAATATTTTAGTGATATTTTTTGTGCAGAAATTGGGTGAGCCTTCGGCTGGAATGGGAGAAACAATAAGGGGTTTTGTGCTGTTTTGAAAAACTACGAGCACATTCGGATGTCTTCATAGGAATAACAATAGCTATACCGGAACGAGCCTCGGTCTCGTTTCCTATCGAGCTTCAAACTGACTCTAGGAAATGAATTTCCAGAGTCAGTAATTCACATCGATTATGACCGCTATTATTATTCCTATAGAATCCGAAGGCTCTTCGTTTTTCAACAGGCGATACGCTATGTTTCTCCCATTCCAGCTAGAGATATTCTGACAAAAAATTATAAAAATTTTGAAATGGCCTTATGAAATAAAAAGTACAAAAAATAAAAAGAAATTCTTGGGAGGAGGACAAATATACCATATATGGACATGGCCAAATTTGTTCATTTTAGGCTTACCCTTTTCTATTTGCGCACAAAAAAACCACCGGAAAACCGGTGGCATCAAAGTTTAAGTTAAATTATAGTTTAACTACGTTAGCTGCTTGTGGTCCACGAGCGCCTTCTTCAACATCGAATTGAACTGCTTGTCCTTCTTCTAATGTTTTGAATCCTTCTGATTGGATTGCTGAGAAGTGTACGAATACATCGTTTCCACCTTCACGTTCGATAAACCCAAAACCTTTTTCTGAGTTAAACCATTTTACTGTACCTTGTTCCATGAACATTTCCTCCTTGTGCCATAGCACTTTTTATTGATATTCTTGCTAATGGTTCGAAAGGAGTAATACCTTACACAATTTCTTTACATAACAAAAACACAAGCTAAGTATAACATCTCACAGGCAAATTTGCAAGAGTATTTCCGATTTCACTGAGAATTAAGTAGAACAATTGCCGTTTTGTGCGTTTTTTCCGAATCGTTTCGTTAATTTTCAATATTATTTTTCGTGAAAATTGAAAACAATCTGTTTTCATCTTTTTCTAAAATTCAACTTTTCACATTCTTTTGAACCGTTTTTAAAAAGCTCCGAATTCTTTTAAAGAAATATACTCCTCTCCTCCGACGACAAAATGATCTAGAAGCTCGATGCCCATGAGTTCACCACATTCCATCAAGCGACGTGTAAAATCGATATCCGCTTGGGAGGGTTCAGGGTTTCCGCTTGGGTGATTATGGCCAATGATGACGCGCGCTGCCGAAAACCGTACTGCCTCCCGGAAGATTTCTCTAGGATGCGCCACTGCACTGTTCAACCCACCGATGAAAATCATTTTCTTCTTGATAATCTCGTTTTTCGTATTTAAATACAAGGCGACAAGATGTTCCTGATAGGCATCCTTTAATTCCTGCACAATCCACTGGCCGGCCATCTTGGAGGACGTAATCTTCCCGAGTTTCATTTGCGCGGCATTACTTAAGCGCACACCAAGTTCCATCGCTGCCTTGAGTTCTATCGCCTTGGTTCTGCCGATTCCATTAATCTGCATGAGTTCGTCCAAGCTCGCCATTTTCAGCGAATGCAAGTCCTCGAAGGTGTTTAAGACAACGACCGCCAGCTGCAAGACGTTTAAATCCTTGGACCCTGTTCGCAGTAATATCGCGAGTAATTCATGCGTTTCAAGCACTTTAGCGCCATACCGTTCGAGACGTTCTCGTGGCATGGCGCTTAAAGGTACTTCTAATAATTTTGATTCAATCATTGTGACACTTCCTCTTTGTTTTCTCTACAAAGAGTTACGATGTCTATTCTTCTTTGGGCTTACGGTTCTTCCACCAATGTCGAACTTCGGCGATAAAATACAATGACCCCGTCACCCATAATTCGCTCTTGTCTTCTGTTGAGCTGGCAAAACGGTCGATGACGTCTTCAAAGCTTTCTTCATAGGAAATCTTGCGAGAATCCAAGTACGCTTCCACATCACTTTTTGAAATCGACAGTCCTCTTGAAGGATGGAAACTAGTTAAAATGATGTTCACGTCGGGAAGAGCTTCCTGCAATCTTAGAAGCATCTGTTGACTATCTTTTCGAGTGAGCGCGCTAAATAACAGCGTCTGTTTCTTGCCAACGTGAGTCCTCATGTTTTGAACGAGTCGCTCGATGGCCGGCAAATTATGAGCACCGTCGATGATCACAAGTGGGGTTTCTTGCAACACTTCCATGCGTCCTGGCCAGGAAACCACTCGTAGGGCCGCCTCGATGAATTCGGGTTGCACACTTCTACCAGTAGCTTCCATCCAAGAGCGAAATGCTCGAATCGCAACAGTCGCATTCTCCTTTTGGAAGGCTCCTTTAAGAGATAATTGTTCCAGCAGAATTGTTAACTCGGTATCTTGGTACGAATCTTCTACCAGTGAGAAATCCTCTCCAAAGCCTGAACAGTTGCGCCTTGTTTACTAGCGGTACTACGTATCACATCCATACATTCACGCGTGACTGGTCCGACGACCACTTGTTGCCCAGCCTTAATAATCCCTGCTTTTTGCGCCGTAATTTCTTCCATCGTACTTCCGAGTAAGTCTTGATGGTCCAACCCAATCGTCGTAATGACACTGACGAGTGGATGGCCGACATTCGTATTATCGAGAAGGCCCCCAATCCCGACTTCAATAATCGCAAGGTCGACAGCTTCCTGTTGAAAGACGACAAACATCATCGCCGTTAAAATCTCGAATAGTTAAAGGCGCCCCACTCTTCCAATAAGCGGTTCTCCACTTCTCTTATGACTGATACGGCTTGCCAGAACGGCTCCTCCCCTAGAGGCACTCCGTCTAGCTGGATCCGTTCTCTAATACTGTCCATATGCGGTGAAGTGAATGTCCCTACTCGCAATCCATGCGCCTTCGCAAAGGCCGTCACCATCGCTGCAGTGGACCCTTTTCCATTCGTTCCCGCAATATGAATACTCTTCAATTCACGTTCTGGATTGCCAAGTGCACTAAGGATAGCCTCCATGCGGTACAATCCATGTTTACGCGGAATACTCTCGCTCTTTTTTAACCACTCTTGAATCATTCACTCATCTCCTGTTTTCCTCATTTATCATAACAGAAAATGACTCTTTGGAACATACAAAAGAGAGCGCATGACACTTCATACGCTCCCCTCGCCGTTAAAACGGATTAGATTTTCTTCAATGTTGCGATACGTTCTAACACTGCTTCACGTTGTGCTTGATAGTCCGCACCTTTTGCACGTTCAGCTTCAACAACCGCTGCAGGAGCTTTTGCCACAAATTTCTCGTTCGATAATTTCTTCTCGACACGATCCACTTCTTGTTGCAATTTCTCTGCTTCTTTTTCAAGACGAGCGATTTCGTCTTCGATGTTGATTAATCCTGCTAATGGCAAGTAAATTTCAGCACCTGTGATCACAGAAGTTACCGCATCAGATGGCGCTTCAACGTCTTCACCATACACGAATTCTTCTGGATTTGAGAAGCGTGCAATGTAAGATTCGTTTTCTTTCAAGATTGCGTAGTGCGCTGCGTCGCTCACTTTCGCAATGATGTTAATTGGTTTTGATAATGGTGTGTTCATTTCGTTACGAACCGTACGTACTGAACGAATGAAGTCCATTAAGAATTCCATTTCTTCGGCTGCTTTTTCATCCATTTGTTCTGGGTGAACTGTTGGATAAGTTGCGACCACTAATGATTCCCCAACGTGAGGAACAGATTGCCAAATTTCTTCTGTCACGAAAGGCATGATTGGGTGTAATAGACGTAATGTGTTGTCTAATACATATACAAGAATGCTACGTGTTGTTAATTTCGCAGCTTCGTCGTCCCCTGCTAATGTTTCTTTCGACATTTCGATATACCAGTCACAGAAATCATCCCAGATGAAGCGATATAGGAGACGTCCTGCTTCACCAAATTCGAATTTCTCGAAGAGTTCTGTCACTTTGCCAATCGTTTGATTTAAGCGTGTTAAAATCCATTTGTCCGCAAGAGTCTTCTCACCAGTAATATCCACTTGGTCCGCTGTTAAGTCGCCCACGTTCATTAACGCGTAACGGCTTGCGTTCCAAATCTTGTTGATGAAGTTCCATGCAGCATCCATCTTGTCTGTTGAGTAACGAACGTCTTGCCCTGGAGCAGAACCGTTTGCTAAGAACCAACGAAGCGCATCAGCACCATATTGCTCGATAACCTCCATTGGGTCAACCCCGTTTCCAAGAGACTTACTCATCTTACGTCCTTGGCTATCACGAATTAATCCGTGGATAAGAACGTTCTTGAATGGACGTTTACCTGTAAATTCTAACCCTTGGAACATCATACGGCTTACCCAGAAAGTTAGGATGTCGTACCCTGTTACAAGTGTGTTTGTTGGATAGTAACGTTTGTAATCAGCTGAATCTTCATCTGGCCAACCCATTGTTGAAAATGGCCATAATGCAGATGAGAACCAAGTATCTAATACGTCTGGATCTTGTGTCCAGTTTTCGCTGTCGCTTGGAGCTTCCATACCTACATAGACTTCGCCTGTTTCTTTATGATACCAAGCTGGAATTTGATGTCCCCACCATAATTGACGTGAAATTACCCAGTCGTGAATGTTTTCCATCCAACGTAAGTACGCATCATTGAAACGTGGTGGGTAGAAGTTTACAGTGTTGTCGCCTTCTTCACGTTGCGCATTAATCGCTTGCTCTGCCAAAGGTCCCATTTTAACGAACCATTGTTTTGAAAGACGTGGCTCAACCACTACATCTGTACGTTCTGAGTGACCAACGCTGTGTAAATGTTTTTCGATTTTCACAAGAAGGCCAGCTTCTTCTAAATCTTTCACGATGGCTTTACGCGCCGCAAAACGGTCCATGCCTTCGTATTTACCGGCTAACTCGTTCATCGTCGCATCATCGTTCATCACGTTAATACGTGGTAAGTTGTGACGGTTCCCTACTTCAAAGTCGTTCGGGTCATGCGCTGGAGTGATTTTTACAACCCCTGTTCCGAAATCTTGCTCCACGTATTCGTCAGCGATAATTGGAATTTCACGGTTCACTAACGGCAAGATGACTGTTTTACCGATAAGCGCTTGGTAACGTTCATCGTCTGGGTGAACCGCAACTGCTGTATCTCCAAGAAGTGTTTCTGGACGAGTCGTTGCGATTTCTAGGAATCCACTTCCGTCTGCTAGAGGGTAGTTCATATGATAGAACGCGCCTTCTACGTCTTTATGAATTACTTCGATATCAGATAATGAAGTCTTCGCTTTAGGGTCCCAGTTGATGATGTATTCACCACGGTAAATTAAGCCTTTTTCGTATAAAGTTACGAAGACTTTCTTCACGGCGTCAGATAACCCTTTATCTAATGTGAAACGCTCTCTGCGGTAATCTACAGAAATCCCCATTTTTGCCCATTGTTCACGGATATGGCTGGCATATTCTTCCTTCCATTCCCATGTTTGTTCAAGGAACTTCTCACGGCCAAGGTCATAACGAGATAAGCCTTCACCACGTAATTTTTCTTCTACTTTTGCTTGAGTTGCAATCCCCGCATGGTCCATCCCTGGTAACCATAAAGTGTCGAACCCTTGCATGCGTTTTTGACGGATAATCATGTCTTGTAACGTTACGTCCCAAGCATGTCCTAAGTGTAATTTCCCTGTTACGTTTGGTGGCGGGATAACGATTGAATAAGGTTCAGCGTTTGGATCTTCGTTTGGATGGAAGACGCCTGAATCAACCCACCATTGATATTTACCAGCTTCAACTTCTTGTGGTTGAAACTTAGATGACATTTCTTTAGCCATTGATTTTCCTCCTTGTATCTTGTTTGTGTCCAATAAAAAAATCCTATGAAGACACTCTCCATAGGACGATTAAATTCGTGGTACCACCTAATATTCGCGTAATCATTCATTACGCCTCGATGTTGGTAACGAAGTGTCGTCTCCGTACTCTATTACTTCTTTTCGTAGAGTAAGCTCACAAGCTACCTTCAAATGAATTTGCTAGGAAGTTTCACCAACCCTTCCCTCTCTCATAAACAAAGTCATTTTACTCCTCTTGTTCATCGCTCTAATATACAAAATATTCTACCATTCAAACCCGACGCTTGCAACAATATCGCGCTCGTCTTACGATTTCACGTTCCCGCTCGACACGCCTTGGTCTGCATCTTCTGAAATCCACCAGTCTAAGAACTGTTTCATCGCCCAGTCCCAGAAATCCCATTCGTGTCCACCAGCGTGTTCTTGATACGTTAACGACACTCCTTGTTCTTTCAAAAAGCTGCTGTAGCTACGGTTGTCTTCCAACAGCCAATCTTCCGTGCCACATGCCATAAAGACCGAGAGCGCGTCCTTACGCTCCATTGTTTGAACGGCATGATACAACTGATTGCCTTCCGCCACAAAGGTCTCCTCATCTTTGAAGACCGCCTCCAAAAAGCTTTTTCTTAAAAAGAACGGTGCTTTCTGGAATCTCCTCTGGTGGAAGTGCCTGTTTCTTAATCGCGCTAGAGAAGGCCCCTATGACGCAAAAGGTGTCGGGATATTTGATGCCGTTTCGAAGCGCCCCATATCCACCCATCGAAAGCCCGGCAATGCCTAAGTCTTCACGTTTTCTGGAAATAGGAAACATTCGGCGTGAGATTTCTGGAAGCTCCACCCCGATAAATTCTCCATAGTTCGTATAGTTCCACGGTTGGTCTACGTAGAAATGATTTTCCCCAGAAGGCATGATGAGGGCAAGATTTTTCTCTTTTGCGTATCGAAGAATGCGCGTCTGATTGACCCAGTCCTGTTCACTGCCCAATACTCCGTGAAGCAACACCAACGCTTTGTACGGAGCTTCCGAGAGATACTGATTATTAAAGTCCACTGCATCGCTAGGCAAGTAGACTGACAGCGGGATGGTTCTCATTAATGTTTTTGAAAAAAATGAAATATGTAAAAGTGCCATATAGCGCCTCCGTTAAACGATTATTTTTTAAAGTATCGATTCACTACCGTCACTAACCCAAAGACAAACGTGATTCTAACGACGGATTTTTGCCAAGACTCCCATTGCTCAAACCCAAAGAAATCATTCATGATGAGGATAAAAGCAATAGTGGCTACCATGCCAAGCAAAAAGACAGCCCATCCGCGATTCATCTTGTTGAGTTGTTCTGGATTATCCCGATTCACCCAAGTATAAAAAGCAAGCCCGACAACGATCGCACTCACAATAAATAGCACGATATCTTGACGAAATAGTAGCTGATAGATGGCATTCACGCCATTGATGATGCCTAACGCAACAATTCCAATGTCTCTAACTTTTTGACTCATTTCCAACAACCCCTCTTCCTAAAAACGGATTCCTGAACTTATCTTTATTATACTGCTCCCACAGCGTTTTTACTATACGAGAGAGCAAAAAAAGAACCCAGCATTGCTGCTAGGTTCCACTTCATCGGCCTCTATAGCCGAGTTTCCTATTTTATTCTTCTACCCCTAGTAATAGGTTCACTAGGATGTCCACTGTCACATTACCGAAGTAACGGCGGATATCGATGGCTTCGAAGGCTTTTGTTAAGTCTTCGCGATTGTATTCAACGCCCACTAGCGCTTTTTCAACATCGCTGATTTCTCCAAGACCGAAGAAGTCTCCGTTAATCTTAATGTCTTTGATGGCATTCTTTCAACATTCAAGCTGAACTCGATTTGTCCGGCTGGTGTACGTTTGGATTGCTTGAATTCGAATTTTGGATTTTTTCCGTAGTTCCAATCCGGGTTGTTGAAGTACTTGCTGCGTAATTCTTCTACACGCACCCAGTCTTCATCCGTTAGAACGTACTCTTTAATCGTTGATGTATCTTCCACATTGAAGATGTTTTTCAAGAGTACTTCGCGGAATTGTAAGATGTCTAAGTCTTGATATTCAGGCGCTAAGTAAGGCTTGATATTGGTTACGCGTGAACGAACCGACTTGATTCCTTTTGACGCGATTTTCTCTTGTTTTGGACGTAAAATTTGTGGCAAAATGCTCACATCTAAATCCAACATTAATGTTCCGTGCGCTGTTAAACGGCCATTGTTTGAATACATCGCATTTCCAGAGAATTTCTTACCGTCGATGAGAAGGTCGTTACGGCCTTGTAACTCTGCCCCTGTTGCTCCCATTTTATGGAGTGCTTCAATCACAGGTTCTGTGAATTTTCCGAAATCACGGAAGCTATCGCCATCATCTTCTGTGATGAAGCAGAAACAGATATTTCCCATATCGTGATACACGGCTCCACCACCTGAGAAACGACGAACCACTTGTACGCCAAGCTTGTCTACACCATCTTGATTGATTTCTTCGATGGTATTTTGGTTTTTCCCGATGATAATCGCATTTTCGTTAACATAAAATAACAAAATTGGTTCATCGAGTTTCTTTTCGTTTAATAAGAAATATTCGATGGCTAAGTTTGTCGTTGCATCGTAGATTTCTTGTCCATTACGTTGATTTTTTACATAATACATCTGAAAGTCTCCTCGCTTTTACTGATATCACTAGCGCTATCATACCATAACCCTCCCCCTCACACATAAGAAAGAAGCTTGATTTTACACTGTTTTTACTCCACTCCAACACGCAATTACCATATATGGTAATTGCAGCCTTTCAACAACAAAAAACACACCCTTTCCAGGATGCGCTTTGTAAAATATTAGTATGCCCATGCAATTAGCAAGTAAATGAAGGTTGAACCAAACATATCTGCCAATGCGTGCATAAGGAAGAAAGGTAATAAGTTTTTGACCACTTTCTTGTACATGAAGTAGTAGAACAATCCGTACACGACACCGATAATAATTGCCCACAACATTCCTTGATACGTATGGAATGAGAAACGAACCAGTGTTGAGAATGCTAACGCCTTCCACTGATGTTCTTCCTTCACCGATGTCATTAATCCAAGGAAGAAGAACTCTTCGTAAAATCCATTTAACAGCCCATAAGCGATAGCCATTGGAGATAACGCTAAGAACTTATTGATGATTTCCTGTGGGTTCATGAACGGAACAAGCGCTGGGTCGAAGTAGTTGTATTCGCCGCTCAGCGTTGTTACGACGTCGCCGAATAGTCCGACCATCGTGAATAATACCGGTACCCAGATGAGTACAGACCAGTGAAAACGAATCTTCAACTGCTTGAAGTCGTAATGACGGATGACTAAGTACAAGAGTGCAATCGCTAGTAATAGCAACTGTAACGTAAAATTATTCGAATACGCTGCCCCGTCGCTATAGGACGTTGTCGTTTCCATATACTGCGGGGCCACTTCCGTTACTGGTTGTAAACTCTGTAGAAATTGTTGCGTGGAACGAATGATAAACTCCCCGAACATGATGATTGTCACGATGAGGATGTCAAACCACTTTAAATTTTTTAATGGTTCTTTAGGTCTGATTTTAGTTAAAACCGTCATGATTGTATCCCTCTTTTCCTTATTGTATCAAAACACTGTTCTATTGAAAGAAAATCGCTTCTTTCTTTTGACGTTTTCCTTAATAAGAGAGTACTCCTTAAAACTAAAATGAACCTAAAATAAAAAATTTCCGCAAAAAAAGTGACTCCTTAATAGGGGACTGACCCCAAAAAGTGAGAATTTAATAAAAACACCCTAGGGCTACCGTCTCCGGTATTCAACCGGAGACAGGTAGTCCAATTTTTGTTGGATTCTTTTTTCATTATAATATTTGATGTAATTTTCTACAATTTGAATTACAATAGAAGATGAAGTTATTACTTCATCTTTTATGTAGAAAGCTTCGCACTTTAGCGAAGAATGGAAGCTTTCGATGGGTGCATTATCTGCGGGAGTCCCCTTACGGGACATACTGCGGATAATGCCTTTTTCTTTACATAGATTGTAGTATTCAGCAGAAGTATAAACGCTGCCTTGATCACTATGTAGTAGAACATCCTTAGGTAAATCAATTTGATTTAATGTATCCAATACAAACTTAGTATCCTGTTTTTGAGGAAATTGTATAAGCAATGATTTCTCCATTATGTAAATCCATAATGGAAGATAAATATAATCGTTTAGGACCGAAAAGGCAAATATGTGATATCAGTAGTCAATTTTTTTGCATAGGTTTGTCTGCTGAAAAAAATTTCTGTTCAAAAGTATTACCAGTAATTGAGAATGGTTTACCTATTTTTGATAGCTTTTTTTAGGCTTCACTGCACAATTCCAACCAATTTTTCTGCATAATCCGCTGAACAACCTTATGGTTAACAATTTGATTCAATTCTTTCTGAATTAAATACTTAATCTTTCTGTACCCATAAATAAATTTGTTTTTTTCTTACAAATTTTACCGATTGTTTCTTCGATAATTGTTGGAGAAAAGTCTTTCTTTTTTTCCATCGGTAGTAAGTAGATATGGGTACATTAATGCAAGAACAAATTAAATGTACCGCATATTTATCTTTCAATTCTTCCACTAACTTTACAACTACTTGAGGCGACACTTCCTTTCCAATTCCTTGTATTTTTTTAATATTTCTAATTCAACTTCTTTTCTTTAGTTCTAATTTTAATTGGTCGATTTCTGAAAGTTCAGCCATTCCTTTTTCGTAAGAATATTGTTTCCCCACCTGTTGGTGGAAACGATGTGTTTCTCCATTTTTATACCATCTAAACCATGTTTCTACTTGAGTTTCATTTTTTATGTTTAACTCCTGCATTACTTGTTTTGTAGTATATCCCTGTAATTTCATTTCTACGGCTTTATTCTTTGTATCGACAGAATAGGCTACACGTTTTTTAACCATAAAAAGACACCTCCATGAGCATTTGATAATATTGTACCAAATCCAACTTGGAGGTGTTTTTATTTAATTCTCATTTACGGGGGTCAGTGCCATAGAAGTCACTTCCCTTATTATTTCTGACGGATTGTAAATCCTTTGTCAGATTTCTTTTTGTTGTTACGGCGGCGAGAATCTTTCCCTTTATATCCGCGTGTATATTCGTCTTCTAAGCCACGGCCACGACGGTCTTCTTTACGCTTGAAACTTCCTTTCCCGTTACGTCCGCGGTTGTCTTTACGGTCGTTACGGTTGTAGTTTCCACGGCTGTTACCACGTTTGCGGCTTGGCAATGGACGTTCTGGCGTGATTTAACTGGAATTTCAGTTGGGTCTTTAATCATGCTCTTAAGTAATAGAGCTGCCAATTCTTCTGGTTCGTACTCGTCTAATAAGTAAGATACCGCTTCTTTGAAACGTCTTGGTTCCACAGTTTTCATCATTTCGTCAATAGACTCGATGGCTGTTTTTGTTTGTCCTTCCAAGGCTTCTGTTTGCGTTGGTGGACGAAGGCTTGTCATACGTTTGCGTGTTAATTCTTCAATCACACGTAAGTAATCCATTTCGTTTGGTGTCACGAATGTTACAGACATTCCTTCTTGCCCAGCACGGCCTGTACGTCCGATACGGTGTACATAGCTTTCTGGGTCTTGTGGGATATCGTAGTTGTAGACGTGCGTTACGCCTGAGATATCTAGTCCACGTGCCGCAACGTCTGTAGCGACTAAGATGTCTAAATGGTTGTTCTTGAAGTCACGAAGAACGCTCATACGTTTTTGTTGGCTTAAGTCTCCGTGGATCCCTTCTGCACGGTAGCCACGCATTTCAAGTCCGCGTGCTAATTCGTCTACACGACGTTTTGTACGTCCAAATACGATGGTTAATTCAGGCGTTTGAACGTCTAATAAACGTGTCATAATGTCGAATTTCTCGTAGTCTTTACATTTTACGAAATATTGATCGATTAAAGTCGCTGTCATCTCATTTGATTTGATACGAACATGTTCTGGATCTTTCATAAATTGAACACCGATACGTTTAATATCATCTGGCATTGTTGCAGAGAATAAAAGCGTTTGGCGGTTTTCTGGAACTTGTTTGATAATCGATTCGATATCTTCCAAGAATCCCATATTTAACATTTCATCCGCTTCATCTAAGACAAGTGTTTCCACTGTCGCAAGTTTCAATGTACGGCGTGAAATGTGGTCTAAAAGACGACCTGGAGTTCCCACAACGATTTGTGGATTTTCTTTTAATTGGCGAATTTGACGGTTAATGTCCGCTCCACCGTAAACAGCTTGTACACGAATTTTTTTGTCGCGTCCGAGACGGAACAATTCTTCTTGTGTTTGAATCGCAAGTTCACGAGTTGGTGCGATGACAAGTCCTTGTACGCCTTTTTTACTTGGGTCGATTTTTTGAAGCATTGGCAAACCAAATGCGGCTGTTTTACCAGTCCCTGTTTGCGCTTGTCCAATTACATCTAAGCCTGCTAGCGCTTTTGGAATGGTTTGTGCTTGAATGGGAGTTGCTTCCTCAAACCCCATTTTTTCGATAGATTCTAGTAAGGCAGAATCCAATCCTAATTCATTAAATTTCATATTTTCCTCCTTGGATACTTCGGTGAGAAGCACACGAGGGATTTCCCTTCATAACAAAAGTCTGGAGCTTTTCGTAAGAGCACCAGACTTCTACAATCGTTTAAATTTCAAACTATCTATTATAAATGTGTGTACATTTCTCAACTCAACGAATACTATAGCATGCATCCAGCGAGAATGCAAAGAATACAGACCGCTGACTCCTGCTTTTTATACTTTGAAAATGCTTTTATAACAAGTTTTTTGGCTGAGTGCTGATTCCTTCAAATCCTTGCGGATTTTTTATAATGGCTGTAATGGGGCACCGGCTTGAGCCATGGTCTCAAGCTCTTTCAAGATTCAAACGTACTCTTGAAAATAAATTTTCAAGAGTACGTAATTCACTTTGAATGCTATCCCCCATTACTACCATTATAAAATCCGCTAGATTCTTCGGAATCAGCGTCAATAAAATGAAATAGCATTTTCAAAATAAAAAACGGGAGGAGGCGGGTGGGTTTGCTTCTCGTGGTGCGGTTGAGAATGGAGATACTTTATAATGAGTAGTTCTCCATGAGGGGACGAAAAAAGCGAGGACGTTGGTGCGTCTCTCGCTTTACTTTACATTTATTATTCTGCTTTTAGGGCATCGACGACAGCGAGTAAGCCTGTGCCGTTGCTTGATTTGATAAGGACTTGGTCGCCTTCTTTGAGTTCAGCTTTCAAGTCAGCAATCAAGGCTTCTTTATCCATGTAATGGTGAAGAGCTGCTGAATCGAACTGGCCTTTCAACGCATCATAGAGTGCTTCCATTTCTTCGCCGTACAAGTACACAAGTGCGACTTCGCTTGGAGAAATGACTTCAGAGATGCTAGCGTGCAATTCTTTCGAATGTTCCCCGAGTTCGCGGATATCCCCAAGAACGAGAACGCGACGGCCTGCTGCTTCGACTGAAACAAATGATTTAATCACCGATTTCATCGCGATTGGGCTAGCGTTGTAAGCATCATTCAAGATGGCTACTCCGTTTTGGCCTTTCACCCATTGCGTACGGTTCTTCGTCAATTCGAAGTTCGCTAAGGCTGACACGATATCTGAAAGCGGCACGTCTAATGTGCGTGCAATTTCAATCGCTAAAAGCGCGTTTGAAACGTTGTACGCTCCAAGGACTGGTAAAGTGACCGCTACAGTTTCAGTTGGTGTCACTAATTCAAACGCTGTGTGGTCTGAATACAGTTCGATGTTACGTGCTGAAAGTTCCTTGCTTCCTTCACCGACTGTAACGATGTTGAAGTTCGCTGGTTTTTCAGCTTGCGCAATACCTGCTGTAATTAACTCTTCATGCGCTGGATAAATGAAAGTTCCATTTTCTTGTAGTCCAGAAAGGATTTCAAGTTTGGCTTTGGCAATGCCTTCCTTGCTTCCCAATTGTTCCATATGCGACTCACCGATGAGCGTAATCGCAACAACTTCTGGGAGTGCTAATTTTGATAAGAATTCGATTTCGTGGAAATCACTCATTCCCATCTCTAAGACAAGTGCTTGCGTTGATTCGGGCATATCTAAAATCGTTTGTGGTAAGCCGATATCGTTATTGAAGTTCCCTTGTGTTTTATAGACACGGTAGCGTGCGCCTAGAGCGGCTGCTGTCATATCTTTTGTCGTTGTTTTCCCAGAACTACCTGTGATTCCAACGATGCGTGGCGATACTTTTTCTAAATACCATTTCGCTAATTTTTGAAAAGCTTGAAGTGGGTCGTCCACCCAAATGGCACAGATTCCATCTGGTGGCGTTACATCTTGTTTGCCCCATAACACGGCTGTTGCGCCTGCTTGAATCGCTTGTTCAATATAATCATGTCCATCTGTTTGCCCTTGAAGTGGCACGAAAAGGCTGTTTGGACCTAATTTTCGTGTATCGAAGGCTACAGATTCGATAACTTCAAATCGATGTGCTGATTGATAATCAATCGCTTCGACGGCTTTGTAATTTCAGCAACTGTTCCAATACTCATCTTTCTACCCCTTATCTCGCGTGACGATCGTTATAGCGTTTCAACGCTAATTGAATGAGTTCTTCGACTAAATCTTTATAGGAAATGCCCATTGCTTCCCATAGTTTTGGATACATACTAAATTGTGTGAACCCTGGCATTGTATTCACTTCGTTGATAAACACTTCGTTTGTTTCTGTTAAGAAGAAATCACAACGTGTTAAGCCACTACCGTCAATGGCACGGAATGCCGTTACAGCATACTCACGAATTTTAGCAGAGACTTCTTCTGGAATCGCTGCTGGGATTTGAAGTGTTGTTGTGTTGTTAATGTATTTTTCGTTGTAATCGTAGAAACCTGCTTGTTTCACGACTTCCCCAACCACAGATGTATTCACTTCGTCGTTTCCAAGAACCGCTACTTCGACTTCGCGTGCGTCGATTCCTTGTTCTACGACGATACGGCGGTCGTATTTCAACGCTTCTTCGATGGCTGCTGTTAATTCTTCGCGGTTTGTCGCTTTAGAAATCCCAACACTTGAACCCATATTCGCTGGTTTCACGAATACTGGATAGCGTAATGTTCCTTCCACACGTGTGAAGATGGCTTCTGGTGATTTTTCGAAATCAGCTTTCACGAATGGAACGAATGGCACTTGTGGAATGCCTGCTTGTTGGAATAAATGCTTGCTGGCAATTTTGTCCATTCCGTTTGCGCTGGCTAATACGCCACAACCAACATATGGTAAGTCTAAGATTTCGAATAATCCTTGAATCGTTCCATCTTCTCCGTTTGGTCCGTGTAAGATTGGGAATACTACTGTATCTGGTCCTGCGATATCGCATGGTTGGATGCGAACGCCTGTTGATGTTTCGCCTTCAGTTGTTGCAAAATGCGCTACAGGGCCTTCTGTTAGACGAAGTGCTTGGTCAAAAGCTACAGGTGCTTTTAACGCTTCTCCTTTTAACCATGTTCCTTCTTTTGTAATGTACACTGGTTGCACATCGTAATACTCGAAATAAATCTCTTTAATAATTGAACCGGCTGTTAAAATTGAAATATCGTGCTCTGCACTCTTTCCGCCGTAAATTACTACAATTTTCATATGAATCCTCCAAACTATTCGCGTGCTGCGAACCGCCTCATTTAGGCTCTTCGAACGTTATTTTGAAAATAACCTTGCACTTTTCAGTATAACAAAACGGCCCAATGGTTACAAGTTACGGCCAAGCGATTAAAAAAGCACCTTTCACAACCGCTGTGAAAAGTGCTTTAGATGGCGTCATTTGTTGGAAGTTTCGCTGAAACCTTCCAGTTTTGATACGTTTCGCTATACGCGAGTTGTCCAATACGGACGTTTTGTGTCACTTCTTTATCGGAATAATGATAACGGTCCTCCGTTAAGAAGATTGGTACTTCGTAGCTGTCTTCTTTCTTTGTGACTTTATCAAAAGCCAAGCTGATTCCTTCACGATACAATGGCATCATTTCTTTGAGCGCTTCGATGGAAATCGCTGAAGCCACTTTGTCGGCACCAAAGAATAAAAACTTCGGTGTCTCGTTCAAGATATCTGTCATCTCGATTTGTACTTGCGCCGATAAGATAGGCAAGAATTGCTCAATTTTACGGTAGTACACTTTCGAGTAGCCATTTTCAAGTGACAAGTAAATAAAGTTGTTTTGTAATTTATAGAAGAACGGCGAATGTAAATGCGTCTTCGCGTGCGAAATATACAGCAAGTCTGCAATTTCTTGCGGCGTTAATTGATGAACGAAATCAATCGAATCAAAGTCCACCCAGTTCGATGGCGCCTCTTTGCCTTCTTCCACCCCTTGGAGATACGCTAACACATTTTTACGACCCTTCACCCACATGAAGCCTGTATATGGATCGTGTGTGGCAAGGCTTGACTTCCCGTTTAAGAGAAGTAGGTTTTGCGGAATCTCAGACTGTGGTAAGGCAGACAAACGAAACGCAATCGACTTCGTTAGTACATGATTCGATACGCTATCGTAATGGATATACAATTGTTTAGCCACAGTCTCACCTCCATAGAGTTTATCATGTTCCATTATAAAGGATTTCTTTCTACTAAAACATATATATTAGATTACATTTACGTGTGAACCGTTTTCTTTTGTAACAATTTAGCAACATTCTAATCTAGTTCTCAGAAAACAAAAAGACTGAGGAAATCCTCAGTCTTCAGGTTACATTTTTTCTAATCGTTTAATACGATTGGCTGTCGATGGGTGCGTTGAGAAGAGCGAATCTCCTTCTTCCCCAAACGGATTTGAGATATATAACGCCGCACTCTTCTTGTCGGCTTCCGTCATTGGCGGAGCTTCCGAAATCTTCGTCAGTGCAGAAATAAGTCCATATGGATTTCGTGTGAATTCCACTGCTGACGCATCTGCTAAGTACTCACGGTTTCGTGACAAGGCTAACTGCAAGATAGTCGACATAAATGGCCCAAGAATCATCGCGATTAAACCGATGACCATGAAGATAGCATTTGCGCTACCACCGTTGTCATCATCATCTCGGTCTCTACTACCGCCACCCCAGAACATCATGCGACTTCCGAATTGGACGAGCATAGCAATCACTGCACCAAGCGCAATCGCAATCGTTTGAAGGCGAACGTCATAGTTACGAATGTGTCCAAACTCGTGAGCAATAACCCCTTCAAGTTCTTCACGATTCAACCGTTCTAATAAACCTGTTGTGACCGCCACGGCTGCATTTCTGGAGAACTTCCTGTCGCAAATGCGTTTGGAGATTCGTCCTCGATAATGAAGATACGCGGCATTGGTACTTTTGCGATCATCGCCATATCAGTGACGATGTTCCAAATCATTGGTGCTTGATTTTTATCTGTAATTTCTTTGGCATGGTTTAATTGCATCACTACATTAGTCGCATTTGCAATCATCATCATTGAATACAACCCGCCGGCAACAAGGGCGATAATAACCCCAGCGACGACACTGCGTAAAGCATAATATCCAATTCCGATTCCCACTGCAATGAAGAGCGCCATGTACAACGCAATCACGACCAGCGTTTTGCGTTTGTTGGAAGCAATTTGTTGGTATAACATCCTAGCACTCCCTCCCTACTAATGAACTGTCAATTAGAATTTCACTTCAGGAACTTTACGAGCTTCAACTGGAGTTTCTAACATTTCTTCTTTAGTGAATCCACCAAAACCAGCAATAATGTTTGTTGGAATTGATTGAATAGAGATGTTATATCTCGCAACACTTGAATTGTATAATTGACGAGCGTAAGAAATCTTGTTCTCTGTGTTTGTCAATTCTTCTTGTAAGTTTAAGAAGCTGTCGTTCGCTTTTAAATCAGGATAGCTTTCAGCTAAAGCGAAAATAGTTTTTAAAGCACCTGATAATTGGTTAGATGCTTCCATTTTTTCTTGTGGTGAAACATCGCTACCCATGTTTGCGATTTGGTTTCTCATCGCAATTACTTGAGTTAATGTTTCTTGTTCGTGTTTTGCGTAACCTTTCACTGTTTCAACAAGGTTTGGAACTAAGTCGTTACGACGTTGTAATTGAACATCGATTTGTGCCCAAGCTTCTTGAACCCAGTTTTTTTGTTGTACAAGTCCGTTGTATGCAAACATTGCCCATAGAACAATTACTGCTAAGACTCCTAATACAATCCATACTACTGTCATTTTTTGACACTCTCCTTTAGATTTAATACCCTCATTGTACCATATTTTCCTATTTGTGTGTAAAATAGTAGGTAAAGATAGAGTAGCAAAACGTAAAAATTTCTGCATCCATCCTAAGACGGATTTTGCAGTAGAAAGGAGACCCATGATTCAGCAACAGTTATTCTCGCCGATTCCACAGACGATAGAGAATTTTCCCCGTTTTCCATTGCCACAAAGCTACGTGGATTTTCTTTTGGAAAATGGTGCCGGATTCTTCACGAACACTAAGATTCCAACGGCGGAACCAACGCGATTTGGCCTCGACTACGCGCTCTGTAATGGACTGAGCGGCTACTCAGAAGGCCCGTATTTCCCAAGTGTTCTGGATGCTGCATGGTCTCCAGAAGTGACAGGATTGCCTGAGTACTTTGTGGTCTTTTTCCAAGACGGACCTGTCTATTACGCCTTCGATTATCAAAACGGCGCTACCCAGGAACCAAGCATCCGTCTAATTGACGTAGAAATGGATCAGTGGCTCGAAGTGGCAGGCTCTTTTGATGATTTTCTCTCTCAGCTAGAAGCAACGACCGAAGACATCACGTATGATATGAAAGACTGGGTTTCCATCCATACCTTATTGCAACAAATCGGACAAGAAAATCCCGATACACTGGAGGGACTCCTTGAAATCTTGCAAGACACCCACCCACAACTCTTCTTGCAGCAAACAGCCTATGCCTTAGAGCATATAGAATCCGAAGCTATTCGTTCGATTTATAAAGAACGCTTCGCCTTTATCGAGGATTTCCTCAGCGCAGAATTCTCTTCCTATCCAGAATACGAGCACTGCCGCACTTTATTATCCAAACTATAACAATAAGACTAACATTTCTGTTGGTCTTATTTTCATTCTTGTATTCACTTTCTTTCTATAAGAAGCTCAAGAAAACTGTTCAAAACGAAGAACTCCGAGGATTCGCACTTTCCTCTATCCTCTCTATTCCATCCTCTTTTTTTATAAGTATCTCCAAAAAAACTGTTCAAAACGGAAAACACGAAGGATTCTCACTTCCCTCTACCCTCTCTATCCCATCCTCTTTTTTTATAAGTATCTCCAAAAAACTGTTCAAAACGGAAAACACGAAGGATTTTATAATAGCAGTAATGGGGGATAGCATTCAAAGTGAATTACGTACTCTTGAAAATTTATTTTCTAGAGTACGTTTGAATCTTGAAAGAGCTTGAGACCATGGCTCAAGCCGGTGCCCCATTACAGCTATTATAAATAAATCCTTCAGTGTTTGGAGTTTTGAACGAAGTTCTCTTTCTTGAGTAAACACCTTTCGGTGTTTATTGTAACTAAAAGAAAAAGAGGGGTGAAAAACTTTCACCCCTCTCTGATTACATCATACCCATGCCCGGATCCATCCCTGGCATTGGTGGTGCAACTGGAGCTGGTTTGTCAGCTACCACAGCTTCTGTTGTTAATAATAATGCTGAAACAGATGCAGCATTTTGTAATGCAGAACGTGTTACTTTTGTTGGGTCCACGATACCTGCTTCAATCATGTTTACCCATTCATCTGTAGCGGCATTGTATCCAATCCCTTTTTCTTCAGATTTCAAACGAGCAACAATCACTGAGCCTTCAAGACCTGCATTTTCAGCGATTTGACGTAATGGTTCTTCTAATGAACGAGATACGATTTTCGCACCTGTAGCTAAGTCGCCTTCTAATTCAAGAGCATCCACTACTTTTTGAACGTTCACAAGAGCTGTTCCCCCACCTGAAACGATACCTTCTTCAACTGCTGCGCGAGTTGCGTTTAAGGCATCTTCAATGCGAAGTTTTTTCTCTTTCAATTCTGTTTCAGTAGCAGCACCGACTTTAATCACGGCAACCCCACCTGATAATTTAGCAAGACGTTCATGTAATTTTTCACGGTCGAAATCACTTGTTGTATCTTGTGCTTGTGCGCGAATTAAAGCAACACGGTTCGCGATTAATTCTTTAGAACCTGCACCTTCAACGATTGTAGTGCTGTCTTTAGAAACCACTACTTTACCAGCAGTCCCTAATTGAGCTAATGTTGCGTCTTTTAATTCTAAGCCAAGGTCCTCTGTAATCACTTGAGCACCTGTTAAGACCGCAATATCTTCTAACATCGCTTTACGACGGTCACCAAATCCTGGAGCTTTTACAGCAACCACGTTAAATGTTCCGCGTAATTTGTTTAATACTAATGTTGGTAAAGCTTCGCCATCTACGTCATCCGCGATGATTAATAACGCACGTCCTTGTTGAACGATTTGTTCTAATAATGGAATGATTTCTTGGATGTTTGACACTTTCTTATCTGTGATTAAGATAAATGGATTGTCTAAAGTCGCAATCATCTTATCGTTATCCGTTACCATGTATTGTGATAAGTAACCACGGTCAAATTGCATACCTTCTACTACATCTAATTCAGTTTCAATCCCTTTTGATTCTTCGATTGTGATAACACCGTCGTTCCCCACTTTTTCCATAGCTTCAGCGATTAATTCACCGACTTCCGCTGAACCTGAAGAAATTGCTGCAACTTGTGCAATGGCTTCTTTTGATTCTACTGGACGAGAAATGCGGTGTAATTCTTCAACCGCTGCTTTTGTCGCAAGTTCAATCCCGCGGCGGATGCCTACTGGGTTTGCTCCAGCCGTTACGTTTTTCAACCCTTCACGAACGATGGCTTGTGTTAACACTGTCGCTGTAGTTGTACCGTCACCGGCAATATCGTTTGTTTTTGAAGCCACTTCAGCCACGAGTTTTGCACCCATATTTTCGAAGTGATCTTCTAATTCGATTTCTTTGGCAATCGTTACCCCATCATTTGTAATTAGTGGAGAACCGAATGCTTTTTCTAATACAACATTACGTCCTTTTGGTCCTAATGTTACTTTTACTGTGTTCGCTAAAACGTCCACACCACGTAGCATGGCGCTTCTTGCATCTTCTGCAAATTTAATATCTTTCACCATAGTTGTATCCCCCTTTATTCAACAATTGCGATAATGTCTTTTTCTTTCACGATGATATATTCTTGACCATCTAATTTAACTTCTGTTCCTGAATATTTCTCGAATACGACTTTATCGCCAACCGCTACTTGACGGTCTTCAGCAGCAGTTAATTCGCTTGTTGCGATAACTTTTGCAAATTGTAATTTTTCTTGAGCAGTTGTTGGTAGGAATAATCCCCCAGCAGTTTTTTCTTCTTGCTCAACCATTTGAATAACAACTCTATCTTTTAAAGGCTTTAACATATGAAATCCTCCTTCATCTTTTTTAGCACTCAAAAACACTGAGTGCTAACTCATAGTTTTATGATACTCATTTGGTCAGGAAAAATCAAGAATAAATACTTGCTTATTTCTCAAGAATTATGTAAGATTTTGACAGGAAAGGATGATTGCTATGACACGAAAAAGTTTCTTTAGAAGACTATATTTTGAAATCATATTAGCCGTCTTCTTTATCTTTCTAGCAACGACGCATTATCCTGGTAATGGATTTGACTTTATCACATTATTCTGCTGTCTATTCGCAACGACAAGCATCGTAACAAGTATCAACATGCTTCGCACCTATAACGAGTTGAAAAAACTCGCCAACCTCATCGATAATCTTCCCGATGACGAGGATTCACTAGACGATAAAGAACCAAAAGAAAAGCACTAATCGCTCCGCAAATCGGATTGGATTAGTGCTTATTTTTTATACAAAAAAGACACCCTATACGGATGCCTATTGTCAGATTAT